>TARA_B100001113_G_scaffold348428_1_pt1 | contig 18068 bp, 19 predicted proteins | sample TARA_B100001113 | Tara Oceans TARA_B100001113 (sample SAMEA2622402) | marine metagenome | biome: marine biome (ENVO:00000447); feature: deep chlorophyll maximum layer (ENVO:xxxxxxxx); material: "saline water (ENVO:00002010), including plankton (ENVO:xxxxxxxx)" | depth 50 m | reverse complement strand
ACGTCGATGACAATCTCTTCCTCAGGAAAAACATCATCCTCAAACAGACAGCCCGGAGAGAGCATGAGTCCGGCCATGAGCAAAACGGCCATGACTCGCATGAACATCAACAATGTCCGATATCACTTGAAAACTCCGATGCCGGGCCGGCAGAAAAGGGAATGGCTAATGTAGCAAAGACGATGCATTCGAATCATGCAAGGTTCAAAGTGCTGTGTCGCTCTTCCAAGGCCTTGCGACTGGGGAGGGGTTTTTTGCGAAAGGTCACATTAGCAAGAGGAGGGGCTTTGTCGCCTTACTCTGGCTTAGGAGGCGCTCATACATCCCTCGTTCAACGACTCAAATCTGGATTAATCGATGGATATGAATTGGCGAGTGAGTACGAATACAATGTCACAAAGAATCCTTTCTCTCGGGTTTGGAAACGGTGGTTTCGTGGACCTTCCAACGTTGCAAAGTTGTCAAAGCAATGCGATGTTCTCCACATCACAGACCAAGAACAAGCAGGTCTTGTACCCAAGGCAGGAACTTCAGTGGTTACTGTCCACGATTTGTTTCATCTCTTCCCCTATGTACGCGATGGCATAGAGGTTGGTGAACAACATCCTTCATTCATTCGAAAAAAAGATCTTAAGAAGGTCAAACAAGGACTTGCAAAGGCCTCGTTGTTGATTTGCATCTCAAAGAAAACGCAAAAGCAATGTGAAGTTCGTTTTCCTGGAATCCCTACCGCATGGATTCCACATGGTATAGATCTCAACCAGTATAACATCAAGACTGAACGCCCATCTTGGTTCAAAGAAGGAGTTAATCTTGTCATTATTGGGAGCGAAGAGCCGAGGAAAAGGGTCGAATTTGCCGTTGAAGTATGCTCAGGAATGGACGTTACACTCCACAAAATTGGTGCTGAATCCTCAGAGGCTTCAAAACAGAAAATTATGGCAACTGCAGCGACATCGGGTTGCAATCTAAATTGGGTCGGGCGGTTGGAACAAAATGAGATGATTGCGGCATTGCAACATGCTAATGCATTGCTTTTCCCTTCCATCGCCGAAGGTTTCGGTTTACCTCCTTTGGAAGCCTATGCTTCAGGAACCGTAGCATTGGTAGCTGATGCTCCGGCACACAACGAAATCCCTCTACAGCATCACATCCTTCCAGCAGATGATGCCGATGCATGGCGCACAGCAATTTCACAGCTGACCGATGAGTCAACCGCAGTAAAGGAAAGGGCTGCAGTATACTCGATTGAAAATTGGGCCAAGCGCCATCAAGAAGCATACGATTCTCTATTTTGAAGACACTTTTTCCGTTTAATTCATCGAGGAGTAGGATTTGGCTATGACAATGGAATCTGTTCATGAAGAGTCAACGGGCGGTGATGATGTAAGGGTCAAACCGCGTCTTGTCATCTTCCATCGCAACATGGGATTCATGGGTGGAGCACAACGTGACCTCATCGTCACCCTCCCTGAGCACGCAAAGCGATGGTCGATTACGGTTGCAACACTTAATGCTCCACAATTGCTTCTTGATCGATGTCAAGAACTTGATATTGATGTGATTACGCCTGTAACGGCTTGGCAACGTCCTTCTGGACCTGTTGCTGAGGTTACGGTACGAGCTGGTCGCACTGCAAGAAAGGCATGGAGGTCATTGCTTCCACGATTGAGACCAATCATGGCGCAAGCAGACGCTTATTGCTTCACACTTGGAACAGGTGGAATCGAATTGATTGACATCATTCCAGAAGATAAGCCGCTGTTTGCATTGATTCATGAACGGGACAAGGGCATCTATGATGATGTGGCGCAACGCGATATGGAAGGAAATTTACGAAATTCCCTCGTTATCAAAAATCTTGCGTTATCGTTTCTTCGGCGATGGGATCAACGTTGGCATAAACGTCTTTGGAAGCGTCCAATGACTGCAATCTCTGCGAACACGCCAACCAGTTCTCGATTGCTCGCCTCATCTCATCGATGGCCAACCACCGAACGATGGGTTGCAGGTCATGCCAATTTCAGAGACGAGCATTTTCGTCCTGCCGATGTAGGCGTCCTGTGGCCAGCGGTCGATCCTTCGGTTTGGCCAGAAGAGGAACCTGAACAAGAACGAAAGGCTTGGGATGCGTTTACGCATAAACCTGCAGGGCCTTACCTCCTTACCGTTGGACGTGCATGTTTCATGAAAGGGAGCAAGGAGGCTGTTCAAATCGCCGCTGCCTGTTCACTCCCGCTTGTTCACGTGGGTGGTGGAGAGACCAAGGAGATGCAACGCCAAGCAGAAATCTTTGGGGCGGAACTACTGATCATGCCACACATCGATGAAATCGAAATTGCAGCTTTGATGAGGAACGCTCACGCCTTGATAGCAACTGCGCGTACCGAAGGTTTTGGATTGACTCCTATGGAGGCAATCATGGTAGGAACGCCTGCTCTGGTTGTTGACGATTGTGGCTTCACGCATACGGTTACCGATGGCTACAATGGGCGAAGGCTACCGTGGCCAGATACCGAAGAAGGTCTCAATCAATGGGTCGAGGCGGTTGAAGAAGCAGGTTTGCAAGCAAATCGTGAGGCATGGTCTAAGGCAGGACGCGAACGTGTTTTACAACGATTTACACCCAATCATCAGGCTGAAGGTATGGCGAGAGCATTTGCTGCTATGGGAGTTAACGTCGAAACTACAGACCTTGAGATGCTTCCTGGATTGGACCCAGCATGACCTCAGAACGAAAACAATGAGGTTTGGCCGCCCTCACGAACAAGGTTTGCCTTACGCAACTTTGTCAATGCTTCATCGATGCGCCGTTGGCTGAATTCACGTTCTTCTTGTAGGAACTGAATGAGCCCCTTTACGTCAACTTGTCCAGGCTTGAGTGCTTCGTCATCAATCGTATTCGAGGGATGATTCAGGAAAATGTCACGAATTTCATCTAAACGTTCTGGTACTTCTTTCCCTTTCTCATCACAAATCGCTTCGATAGTCCCGAGTGATTTGATGAGTTTGATGCCCGTTTTTGGACCGATTCCTTTCAATCCAGGATGGAAATCTGTACCGATCATAATGGCCAAATCGACGAGTTGTTCTCGGGTTAGGTCGTGTTGTGTGAGCATCTCTTTGAGATTGATTTGCTGAGCACGTACGGTGCGGCCGTGTCGTTTGCTGCCATCACTCATCAAATTTCGAACGAGAATTGGACTTCCATACAGGAGAGCGTCCCAGTCTTGTGTTGCGACAACATCGAGTTGTCCTTTGACAGCCATGACTGCTGCTTGACCTTCCCCCTCAGCTGCTGCGTCGACCCATCGAACCCCGAGCAAATCCAACATTTGTTTCGTGTCATCAACCATTTCTGGGCTGTAATGAACAATTCTCTGAGCCATCTTTTGCGCCGTTTGGTAATCACCATCTTCCAAGGCTTGCTTGTGAGCAGCCTCCGCTTCCAATCGTCGAGCTCGACGAACTGCGAGTTCATCCGCTTTCAATTCAGGAGAAGGGCCATCGAATACGAATACGGGTTGAATGCCGAGGGAGAGCATGGTTGTTGTTCGTGTGAGTATTCCCATCAGATGAGCAACAACACGGCCTTTCGAATCTCGCAATGGGCCTCCGTCCCCTGTTGGCGAGCGATCACGAATTGTTGTTAGAAACTGAAATGCGGTGAGAAAGGCATCGATACCAACTCTCTTCCCCTTCAGATCTGCAAGATTGATGTCTTCAGCAGTTGCGAGGTCACGAAGATTACAGCCCATATCCAACTCTTGAGGGCGAGAGTATGTCATGGTTCGCATGCGGTGCCGTGAAGAACAAGCACCAACAGGGAAGTCTATGGGCGAGTGTATTATTTCGCTGCGCGGTTGGCATCCTGCGCTTGCTCAAGCGGAACTGTCTGCACTCTTCCCTACCGGGAGAGTGGAACAGTTATCATCGCCTCGACTCGCTCGCATCTCTTGCGAAGGGGACGAGCAAGAATTCACTATTGCAGCAGGGATTGAAGCAACGTTCCAACATGGAGTCAACACTCCGTGGATCGATGAGGCATCATTGTTGAATGAAATCAAGAATCATCTTCAGATGTACTCGCATGACAATGCATCATGTGCAGTCCATGCTTGGAAACATGGAGAAGGGATTTCCGACTGTTCCCGAACTGCACTTGCAGGAAATATTGGCGGAGTTCTGAGCAGGATGAATGCGGTTATCGATCTCGAACAACCTGAACGTATCTTTGGTGTTCTGCTCGATGGACATTCTCAAACCGTTACCTATGGTTGGTTGATGGACGGGGGACCAAGGGGTGATTCGAGCACTGGACGGCGGGCAAGCCAACGTCCTTTTTTCAAACCGGTCAGTTTGGAACCCCGACTTGCACGGCTTGCCGTTAACCTCGCTTGTGGACCTCTCACTGAGGGAACATGTCTGGACCCAATGACAGGAACCGGTGGCTTCACGATTGAAGCAGTACTAAGTGAGCGAACTGCGGTTGGGATCGATATCGATTTGGAAATGATTCAAGGCGCGCGCCGTAATTTAGAGTGGGCGGGTTCGAATGTTGACCCGTTTGTCCAAGGTGATGCTACTGACGTCAGAGCCTCACTTCCAGAGGGATTTCCAGTCCCATTTTCTGGTACCGTTCTCGACCCACCCTACGGCAGAAATTCCCATGGTTCGATGGATCATAGCACTCTTCTTCAAAAAACACTCCTAAGCGCTGCGGATGTCACCCAAGGCGGTCTTGTCTTGATTCTTCCATCCGAGCCACGGACCGATTGTATTGAGAGAGCACTTTCACGAGATGAACGACCCCCCCTCAAGCACTACTCTTGGCAGGAGCTTGAAGGAATTCTTGAATCCACATCTTGGACCTATCAAAAGGCATGGTACATTGCTGTCCATGGCAGTCTTGGACGCGTTCTTATATTCGCAACAAACGCTCTTCGAGATTGAGCAGTTCAATTGCGTCAGACTCACCTGGTGCTGGAAAGTCTGCCCGATAGGGACAGCCCTCATCCAAGATTGCATCGTCGTTCGGGTTCAGAACGATTGGATATTTTCGACAACCTTCGGGACGCACCTCATAAACGGAACAGATTCCTTCAGCATGTACGTCAGCACTCGCAGTCAGCAGGAACACGCAGGCACGGGTTTTTTCATCGTTCAGTAACGTGAGTACACCGTTGTTCTCCCATGTAAATGCTTCAAGAGTCATTCCTGTTCGACGGGACAAACGTTTCGCCTCTGCTTCCGTAATTGGCATGGTGGTCTCACGACAACATGCTGAGCATCCTGTAGGAATGCAAGGTAGGTGCTTGACCATGCACTCAACGGGTGTGGCTTTGCATTTCAATATCGGGGAAGATTTTCGCAGAAATTATCGATTAGAGGGGCAATTCAGATGGTTCTGTACGATGAGAAAAACGTTCTACCGAACCGTCGTTACGAACGATGAACTTGTTAAAATTCCACTTGATTGCTTCCTTTCCTTCATGATCAGGAACTTTGCATAATTCAGCATACAGAGGATGGCGGTTGTCTCCGTTGACTTCGATTTTTGACATCATTGGAAAGGTGACGTTGAAATTCGATTTACAAAAAGTGGCAATCTCTTCATGAGTCCCGGGCTCTTGCGCCCCGAATTGGTTGCATGGGAAACCGACAACAACCAATCCTTCAGACTGTTTTGCTTCGTATAACGCTTGCATACCCTCGTACTGGCGGGTAAATCCACATGCGCTTGCCACGTTGACAATCAAGTAGGTCGTTCCTCCAAGTTGTCGCAGAGTTGTTTTGTCACCATCGATGGTTTCGATTTCAATGTCAAGCAATTCGGTCATGTCGTTGCCTAGTGCAAATCGTTCATGAACGTGTGGTTTCAGTAACGGTACATTCAATCATAAAATTCTGTAAAATTTTGAGTCCTCCACAAGCAAATGCTCTTGAAGTGCCCCCTGATGGTAGAAGCATGCACGTACTCATGGAGACATCAGCAGGAAACATCACCATCGAACTCTTTCACGGAAGCGCCCCAGACACTGTGGCAAATTTCGTCAAACTTGTCAGCGAAGGATACTATGACGGACTCCACTTCCATCGAGTGATTGAAGACTTCATGATTCAAGGTGGTTGCCCACACTCAAAGGATCCTATGTCTCGTCGAGCAGGAACCGGTGGCCCAGGATGGAAGATTCCTTGTGAGCCTTCAGCGCTTGCACTCAAGCACGACAAGCCTGGTGTTCTCTCAATGGCAAACGCTGGGCGAAACACTGGTGGCTCCCAGTTCTTCCTTACCACCGTCGCCACACCTTGGCTCAACGGAAACCACGCAGTATTCGGGCAAGTTTCCGAAGGCATGGATGTTGTGAAGGCAATTGAGCGATGCCAGAAGATGCCTGGTGACCGACCCACAACGCCACAACAAATCGTTCGCTGTTCTGTTGTTGAGTGAACGCAATGACGATTCTCGCCATTCATGGTGGGGCCGGTGGTGATGGTGAATGGCGAGGTTTGACCTCGCTCGATCCCGAACGTATTCGTTGTATGCAGAACGTTCTCCAATCGATTGGAGAAGCACTTCAATCGGGTTCAATCGATGCATTGGAAGCAGTAACACAAGCCGTTGAATTGATGGAGAACGAGCCGTTGTTCAATGCTGGAATTGGTTCAGTGCTCGATGAAGATGGAAGCGTAACAATGGATGCTTCCATCATGAATGGTCTCGATGGAGCAGCAGGTTCAGTGGTTAATGTGCGACGAATTCGCCATCCAATACGGGCGGCATACTGTATTCTCAAACAAGGCTGGCCGGTGATGCTCAACAGTGAGGCTGCTGACGAATTTGCAATTGAACAAGGTGTTGAACCCGTTGAGCCAACTTGGCTCATCACAAAACTTCGTCAGAAACAGTGGAACCTATGGAAGGACAAAAACGCCCGTCCAGGAGCAACTGATGAAGACGATTCAGTGCTCGACCATGATATGGAAGGGATGGGGACAGTAGGTGCTGTTGCCCTTGATGTGCATGGGAACGTTGCAGCAGCCACCTCAACGGGTGGTATGACAGGCAAACCCAAGGGACGAATCGGAGATACTCCGATCATCGGAGCAGGAACATGGGCAGACACCAACATCGCTGTTTCATGCACAGGTGTTGGCGAGGCATTCATTCGAACATGCGCCGCTCATCGCCTCGCAGCCAAATATGAAACTGGGCTGACCTTGCAAGAGGCATGTCAAGATGTTCTCGATGCCGTTGAACCAATAGGGGGTCGTGGTGGAATTATTGCTGTCACTTCGGATGGAAGCGTGGCCACACCATTCCAAACCATGCTCATGTACCGAGGGGTTTGGAGTGACGGTACCATCACCATTGGTATTGGGCCAAACGATGTTGATTTGGATTCGATGGATTCATAATCAAGCACCGAGACGATGCACCATGGGAAATGACCGAACCTTGTCGAAGGCTCGCAAGATTGCTCAGCGTCTCGCAGGACAAATTGAGAAGCTGAGTGACGCACTCGAAGACCTAGAATTGGAATTCGCAATGTTGATGAAAACCATCGACAAGATGGAAGCAAAGCAAGGTTCATCCAAAGATGTTCAAATCGATGTATCAGTGAAAGTCGAGGACGATGAGAACGACTTTGATGTCACCAACACTTCTGCACCGACCGTGAAAGGCCGACGTAAGTTCTAATCAAGCCTCAGTTTTTGCTTCTCTGGCTTTTCGCGCTTCAATAAACGAGCGTACACACAATACAGTGTATGCAGATCCTGTAACGAACATCATCAACATTGATGATGAGGCGTAATCCAATCCATCCGACATGACCATGAAGAATCGCGTGCCTCCAAGTGCTGCAAGAAGGCCAAACGTTACAGCGATATGCATCCATAGTTTTCTACTCGCATCAGGTAATTTGGCTTGCTCTCCAGCAACCAAAAGTGGAAGCCCGAACAGGGTAGGGGCAAACGAAGTAAGGGACTGAGATTCTGAAATTGTTGAGACAAGCAATCCCCAGATTGTGAGAAATAGACCGTACATGGTTGTTAGATTCGGCATACTGTTTGACTGCTCTTCCATATTACTCCTAAGTGAAGGAGGTTTATCAGTTCAGTTCTTGGCCAAGAGTTCCTTGTGCATTGATTTAATAACGGCCGTTTTCGATTATTAATTATGGGAAAACACAACGTTGGAGACCGCCGCATTGTCTCTGTTAGCATACCTGAAGATGTCGCACAAGAACTTGACAGGTGGACTGGTCTAGGGAAGAAAGGACGTAGTGCTTGGATTGTTCAGGCTATACGAAACCGACTTCAAACGAAAGGAACATACGACCAAATCTACAGAGAACCAATTCCACGTTCAACAGGCTCCGGTGATGAATACCGCATAGAAACTGATACTATGGGTGAGATGAAGGTTCCTGGTGACAAATTCTACGGTTGCCAAACGGCTCGTTCGTTGGTCAATTTTGACATTGGTGATGATGTCATGCCTCGGCCATTAATCCGCGCATTTGGAATACTCAAAGTTGCTGCTGCTCGTACGAATCGAGACCTTGGTGTTCTCGACCGAGAAATAGCAAATTGGATTGTAGACGCTGGCGAGGAAGTCATGAACGGTGATTTGGACGCACATTTTCCATTACGCATTTGGCAAACGGGGTCGGGAACTCAGACCAACATGAACACCAACGAAGTGATTGCAAACCGAGCGATAAAAATGGCCGGAGGTATCCTTGGAAGCAAGTCACCTGTTCATCCAAACGATCACGTCAACAAAGGACAGTCATCCAACGATACGTTTCCGACTGCAATGCACATTGCCGCTGCTGAAGAAATTGAATACAGTTTACTCAAATCGGTCCGAAGTTTGAAGCAAAAACTTCACTCAAAGCAAAAGGAATTCAGTGGAATCGTCAAAATCGGGCGAACCCATTTGATGGATGCTACACCGTTGACGCTTGGCCAAGAGTTCAGCGGCTACGTCCACATGCTTGAGGCAGATCTCCGCCGCATTGAATTCGCCCAGAAGGATTTGTTCGAACTTGCCCTTGGTGGAACTGCGGTTGGAACAGGGTTGAATTCACACCCAGAATTTGCTGAAATGGTGGCGGAAAAAATTGCAGACCGGACGGAACTTCCGTTCATCAGTGCTCAAAACAAATTTGCTCAACTGGCGGCTCATGATGCGATTGTAGCTGCAAGTGGAGCGGTAAATACACTCGCTGTTAGTTTGATGAAGATTGCCAACGACATGCGCTGGCTAGGGTCAGGACCTCGCTGTGGCATTGGTGAACTATCACTCCCTGCGAACGAACCAGGAAGCAGTATCATGCCAGGAAAGGTCAATCCGACTCAATCTGAGGCTCTGACAATGGTCTGTTGCCAAGTCATGGGGAATCATGCTGCAATTACCATTGGAGGAAGTCAAGGCAACTTCGAATTGAACGTCTTCAAACCAATGATGATCCACAATTTACTTCACAGCATTCGGCTTCTCAGCGATGCTTGTGTTTCCTTCGGAGAGCGTTGTATTGATGGATTGGAAGCCAACAAAGAGAACATTCAGAATCATCTCGACAACTCTCTCATGCTCGTCACTGCACTCAACAATCACATCGGTTACGATAAAGCCGCAAAAATTGCGAAGAATGCGCATGAGAATGGGCTCACTTTACGAGAAAGCGCTATTGGCCTCGGTTTGTTGACCAACAAACAATTCGATGAGTGGGTCCGACCAGAAGAGATGATTGGTCCAAAATAATCAGATCTTGAATTCTTCACCGCAGGGTGGGCAACGTGCCCGCCCAGTGTAGGACATTGGCACTCGGATAGCAGCGCCACATGAAGGACATTCAAGCGTACGCTTTTCCTCTATCGGCCCGTCTTCTTCGCCGTCTACAAAATACTGCCAAGGACGAGCAATCACGACATGGCTTCCCACATATATCCAGAAGCATATCTTCAACAATCCCCAAAAGAACAGGGCTGTATTCTCAAACGTATTACCCGTAGAGCCAAAGCTAAGGGCAGCGATAAAAAACAGACAGACGAGCCCAATGACGAAAATTACTCCAGCGGAAATGGCTGAGCCGATCATGATAGCGTATCCAATTGATTGCTGACCCGTTATGCTCTCTGCACGTTTGTACTCGAGATACTGTTCTGTGGTCATTACGCCTTCAGAGAGACTTAATCCAACTTTTTCTACTTCGCCTAATCGTGATGAGAAGATGATGCATGCTGGAATCATAAACGGAGCTGCACAGACATAAGGCAGCACCTCGTCAAGAACTGGGACGTCTGAACCCCCCGAAAAGAAAGCAAGAAAACCAAGGAAGGCCAAAACAGCGGGAAGAACAAAATCCTTCGGTTCTGCCATGATTCCTCATCTTCGACCAGCATATGAAACCAGAACCTGCAAACCTGTCTTCGATGAATGGTTTGTGAATTGGTCAGGTTTTAGGCCAAAGCGACGTCTGAGGGCTAAGTGACGCTCCTTGAGCGAGTGTATTCATTACCCATTGGAACGTTTCGGCATCTCGGAGCTTCTTTTCTGGAGTGCGCTTTTCCAACGTGCGAAGTGTCATTGCCAAACGGTGATTTCCTTGGAACGACGTTTTGTGGCGTTCAAAATAAGCCCAGTACATCGATGAGATGGGGCAAGTTTTTGTTGGATGGAAGGAACAGGAATTGCAGAAATCGCCCATTTTCTTGATGTATGGTGTGCCCGAAACATACGGTTTAGTCATCATCGCATCACCAAGAGCAAACGTTCCCATCCCCAATACATTGGGTTCAACGACCCAATCAAATGCATCAACAAAGGCAGCATGAAACCAGTCGGTCAATTCCCTTGGTTCAATATCCATCAATTGAGCAAGATTGCTTAGAACCATGAGGCGGGGGATATGATGCGTCCATGCTTCATCCATAACGCTCTCAACGGCCCAATCGAGGCAATACATTCCTGAAGATTGACCCCAATACGCCATCGGTAAAGACCTCGTTTGTTTGAGATGGTTTGGATGGCTTGTTGAGTCTAAAGCCAGTTCCATTGGCCATCCTGCAGTACGGTTTATCGGTACAGTTGACGAGATGTTGAGGCGGTTGAACCCATCCGTTACCTCATGCACGTGATGGACATACTCTCTCCAGATCATTTGTCGAAGGTATCCTTCTTGAGAATTGAGAGGAATCCTTGCTTTCACGACCACGTCAATGACCTCCTGTGGTAAAATTCGATGAATGTTTACTGAGGAAGCGAGCCGTGAATGGAAGAGGCCACGACTTTCCTTTGTCATGGCATCTTCATACGGTCCGAAGTAAAGAAGAATCTCAGAGAGAAAATCAAGCGCATTGAGGTGGTCTCGACCACTCGTTGGCAGGTGGTTAAGACGGGCGATTCCTGGATGTTCATGGAAGAGATGGTTCACGAGATCGATCACTTCCTCGTCAAGTTCGTCGACTTCATACTCTGGAGCATTAGGAGGTTGATGTTCCCCCTTCCACGGTTGGCGATTGTCGGCATCATGGCTAAATTTCCCCCCAACCGGTGAGTCTCCTTCCATTAACCATCCCTTTTCCTTACGGACTCGTCGATAGAATCGGTCCATTCGAAACGGAGGTTCCGTACCTACAGTTTCTGTGAACCACGTCTGGGGCGTTAACCAACCTGTGTGTTCATGTTCGATGAGATGTCCTTCATCAATGAGGGGTTTGAGAGTTGTTCTCAATTCACGTTCAGCGGCCCGGAGCATGTTGATTGGCCCGATTTTTTTTGCTAAATCCCATAGTGGTTCATCGTACTGTTCAGTTGTGGTAGTATACAAAACTGGAATTCCTCTTTCCTGTGCTTCTATTGCAAAATGTCGCATATTCGAGAGAATATAGCACAACTTTTGCTTGTGATACGGCCGGCGGCGTGCTTGCTTCTCACTTTCGATAAGGATAATTCCTATGGATTCTTCTTGAGGTAGCAACCCAAGGTTGAGTTGATCGTAGGGCAGGTACCACCACGATTCAATCGATTGTACATCTGGGTTCTTCATCTTGGATGAAAATGGACCATTTCCGGATGCGATGCTAACCCAGACCATGGTGGAAAGCTCATCCTTCACAATATAACCTCATGTTTCATCCAATCTATTTGGATAAATTCATGATTGAGGCCTGTTCCATCTGGGCATGGACGCTTTGCTCATTGTGTTTGCAATGTTTGCAACGCTCCTTGCTGCAGCGTTAACGGTTCCAGCGGGCTTTGGTCTCGCAACAATGGTGACACCGGTCATGCTCGTGTTGTTGCCGGAACCTCATCTCGCCATTGCCACAGTCGCTGTGATTCATGCAGCACACAACGGTTGGAAACTGGTTCTGCTCAAGAATAATGTCGATTTTACAGCCGTAAAGCGATACGGATGGGCCATGGTTCTCGGTGCTTTAATCGGTGCATTTCTGAGTACGAGCATCAATCCTAAACCGCTGTTAATCGTTGTTGGAGTTGCCTTGATCGTCTTACCAATTCTCTCCATTACGGAACGTTGGACAACATACCGTCTTCCTGAAGCTGAGGATCGTTGGGGCGGTTTTGGGTCAGGATTCATGGGAGGTTTAACTGGGCACCAGGGCGCATTACGAGCGATGTTCTTGCAGCGACGTTTACCTGACAAAACCGCTTATGCTGCAACAGCAGCACTACTCGCACTCATTGTTGATCTTTCCCGACTTCCAGTGTACCTCATCTCTGACGGTGCTGGCCTTGTGGAATATCTTCCTCTTGTTGCAGGTTCAGTCTTCTCGGCAATTGCCGGGGTTCATCTCGGTAAGCGCTGGCTTCAAAAATGGAAGAAATCACGTATTACGACGATGATTACAGTTGGAATTGTTCTTTCTGGATGCATGTATGTCGTCGAAGGATTCAGGATGTAACAGCATCATCCAATTCCAGTATTACAGGTGCATGATCGGAGATATCGATGCCCCCTTGCCTATCGATTCGAATCGATTGTATGAATGGCATTAGCGCTTCATTTGCAAGCATGTAATCAATTCGCCATCCTCGATCTTTTGCTCGTGCTTGGCCTCGATTCGACCACCACGAATACAGTTTCACGCCCTCGCCAACATGTTCGCGAAACAGGTCGTGCCACCCATCTGCAAGCAACCCGGTGAACCATTCTCGTTCTTGGGGAAGGAAACCACTGGACTTTGCGTTCCCTTTGGGATTCCAGATGTCATCTTCAGTGTGGGCGATGTTGAGATCTCCGACAACAAGAACCGGTTCCTTGCTCTCAAGGTATGGTTGAAGCCATGCTTTCCATTCATCCATCCACTGTTCTTTGAACAGTTGACGTTCCTCTTTGTTTGAGCCACTTGGAAGATATGTATTGATGCATGTCAACATACCGTGTTTTGTCACCAACACACGCCCTTCTGAATCGGTAGGGTCGAGAGTACTCTCCATTCCTCTTCTCAACTCGTCCATGTCAACGCTTGAGAGTGTTGCAACCCCCGAATAGCCCTTCTTTTCTGCGGGGTGGAGAATGGTTTGATGCGTTGCTGGCCATCCCCAACCTTTCGGAAATTGTTCTTCTAATACTCGTGTTTCTTGGAGCATCCAAATCTCTGCATCAACGTCTTCAAACCAATTGTCAATGCCCTTGCGGATAGCAGCACGAAGACCGTTGACGTTCCATGTAACGATGCGCATGACTCTCGTACTTCGATAGGGTTCTTCATTGTTGAAGTGGCATCTTGCTGATGTGTTCCGCAGCAAGACGGGATGCAGCAACAGCTCCATCAGAAAGAATGTGTTCGCTTTCAACCCAAGCACCAGTGAGAAGAATACCGCTTTTCCGTGCGAATCCGAATTCTACACGGCCTGCCAATGGGGCGATTTTCACGTTCTTTTGCTGGCGTTCATGAAGGATGTGGGCCTTCCATCCAGGGGCTCGTTCGTCCATAAATGCACATAGTTGGGAAAGCCGGTCTTCCCCCTTTCCTTCACCGTAATGAACTGCGGAAAGAAGAGCTCCTGAAGGTGCAATGCCTGGATGAATTTGTTTCATGTCAAAGATTGCCATTGAATGCTTTGTATCCAAAATTCCATGGCGCTCGCCCAACGGCATTGCGTCAAGTGCAACATCGATTGTTGAAGCGGTTCGGAATTCAATCTCTGGCAATTCTGGAAGCAGTTTTTTGCTTTGCCCATAACCGCAGGCGAGAATGACAACATCGGCCTCAACATGACGGCCGTCCGATAAGTGGACCTTGTGCTTCTCAATCTCAATCACATTGGCACCCGTTTCGATTGGAATGCCCACTTCATCTAAGGTTACAGCGAGACGGCCAACCAATCCAGACCAACCTTCCTTGAGAGCCAAGAGATTACTGTCCAATAAGGCACGACTTCGATCTTCATTGCCCAATCCCCATGATGCAATGTCCTCACTGGCTTGAATCGAAGGATGGTCTCGATCGTAAGATTTTGAGGCCCTGCGATAGAGAACGGCATCCATCATTGGTTTTCGAGGTTGCATCATCCCATGGCCGAGTAATTCAATACGATGCGGTCGCAAAGGAAGGACCGATGGTTTGACTTTGCTTACTTTTCGAACAAGTTGGTGTAGAGGCCCCTTTTTCAACAGAAAGTGAGGGCCATATGCAATTGGAAAACCGTCTCTCAGTTCACTCGATGCTCGGCCACCAATACTCGACCTCTTCTCGAGAACAACGACGTGGTGACCGCGAACGGATGCTTCCATCGCAACCGAAAGACCAGACAGTCCTGCACCGACAACAAGGACTCTGGCCATACTCGCCCTAAGTCCTCGCCTTCATCAATACCTACGCGTCAACAGTTTGCTTGAAGTTCTCATAGTTCTAGCAGCATCCATGGGCGAACGCACATTACTCCCCCACGACCGTGGCCACCTCCTCTGGACTGCGGAGGATGGAGCGAGCCGTATGCTTACATCCAGCATGGATCGATGGACAACGGCAATCGTTGGAGATGATGGTATCGATGGCCCAGTCATGGGATTCGGAGAAAAAGTGACTGCTCAAGTCATTGCAAGAGCAGATGGGACCATAGCGGGTGCCGCCGCTGTCGATTACATGTTGCAAATATGGGCTCCAAGTCTTTCCACATCATGGAAAGCGGGTGATGGGAGGCGAATCAGCGAAGGCGATGTTATCGTCGAAATACATGGAGACTCTGAATCAGTGTTGCGTTTGGAACGCTCAATTCTCAACCTTCTTGGTCAATTATCAGGTATAGCAACCAATGCCGCCCATTGGGCAACCATCGCTCCCCGTCAAGTTGCAGCAACCAGAAAAACCGTATGGGGCTTACTGGATAAGTGGGCAGTCCACCTAGGTGGAGGATTAACGCACCGCCTCAACAAAGACGATGCTACGATGATCAAAGAAAACGACCTTGCAGTCACTGGCCAAAGCGGAATCCAAGCCATCGTCACTCTTCTTTCTACGATGGACGTTAGCGAATGTGGAGCATTCTTAGAACTGGAAGTGACCAATGAAAAGGATGCCATCGTTGCTGCAACGACATGGAAGCAACGACAAGATTCTGAATCGCTCCCCCAATTGGTCTTGATGCTGGATAACTTCGGCCCATATCGAAGTAAAGAAATGGTGACTGAACTCACTGATATGGGTCTTCGGGATTCCGTTGTTATCGAAGCAAGTGGCAACATCATTTTCGATGATTTGGAAGCATGGCGAGAGTGTGGTGTTGATGTCCTATCAACGAGTGCTATCAATCGAGGTACTGCTCCGCTTGATGTGAGTATGCTCATCGACCCGTGAGGCGAATCCATGGACCACGCAGCTGACCCTTCGCATCCGCGTTATCGTTCACTGTTGATGCGCCACCGACTCGAAGTTGCCGCTAAGAAAGGCATGCTTGCTGACTCGGCGTTGATTGCCCATGGGCGAGGAGAAGCGTACGATTACTTACTTGGTGAAACAACAATCCCAAGTGCAGATTTTGCGACCCGTGTAGCGCTCGAAACGTTGGCCTCCGCTACACATCCCGTTCTTTCTGTCAACGGAAACGTGGTCGCACTAGCAGGAGATGAAATGCTCCGCCTTGCACACAAATTGGATTGTCCGCTCGAGGTCAACATCTTCTATCGAACACCTAAACGCATGGAAGCGTTGCTCTCTGATTTGAATGAGCGAAATGAACGCCTCGGCATCGATGTCGAAATTCTTGGGGCAAACCCTGATGCCACAATACCCGGATTGAAAGGGCCAAGAGCAAAATGTGAATCGAAAGGTATCCTACAAGCAGACGTTTTGCTGGTTCCGCTCGAAGATGGAGATCGCTGTGAAGCACTGGTTGCCATGGGGAAGACGGTTATCGTCATCGATCTCAACCCCCTTTCCCGTTCATCTCGTGGAGGAAGCATCACAATTGTTGACGAGCTTTCCCGATGCTTAGAAAACATGCTTGAAATGAATGTAGGCGATTCATCATCAACGAAAAAGTACGATCACCATCAAACCCTGCAAGCCGCTCTTGATTCAATTGTTGAGGGAATGAAATCCAAATTTTCTGAACAAAAAGAATGAATCTTTGGGGAATTCATTGGGAAGGCTTCAAAGGCCGTCAACTCCGAGAGTTCACCATGAGTGAGGACAGTCAAGAATCTCGGGGACTGATTGACATCAGCGCTCTTCCCGAACCCGTTCGTCGCATGGCAGAGGTCATGGCTGGGCTTGACCCAGATTGGACCATCAACGGGTGGTTGACCCAACAAGCAGAGCAGACATTGGCTCTTCTTCGTCATGATCTCAAGCGTGAACGTTTGCTGTTGGATCAACGGAAATTCCGTCTTGATGACCTTGAACGTCGCCTTATCTCAAGCCATGAAGCAAAGGACGAGCATCAAATGTCAATCTTCGATTGTTTTGGTTTGGATGAAGACAGTACCTTCACGGGACTTTCCCAACGTGGGGAACAACAACGCATGCAAGAAGGGGAAGCACATGGGGCTGAAGCCTTCATCGAACTCTTACCAGATGATCAGGTTGATGATCCACTTCTCGCAGTTGCATGTCAATTGGTTGTCATGATCGTTGATGGGGAAATCGAAAAAGGTGAGCCAGTCGCAACCCTCGAAGCCATTTTTCAGCGTATGCTACAGCACGGTGTCGAAGAAGAAGAAATCGACGAAGCCATCGATTACCTCTTGACAACCGGTGGACTCATCGAAGTTGATGATGACTGTTTCATCTCAACCATTTAGATCAGACATACGTTACTTCTCTTGAGAAGAGAAGATGCTAGGATTCTCAACTTTCGCATTCAACTGAGTAAACCAAGCATGTCGGCGCGAAATCAATCTTCTTGGGGTGAATAAGACCATACCTTGGTTGTAATCAGGGCCATGACCAGAATCTTTGCAAAATCCCAAATGAGGAAAGGTTCAACTCCCCACTCGAAAGCTTGTGCGAAGTCAACACTGTATGACTCAGCCAGCCACAATGTTCCAACGACATATACCGGGAGCATAGCAACAACCCAACAGATTATTTGCGCCTTTAGGTCGGCCACGCCCGCCTTCCTTGAACGATCTAATCCCTCTGCAACCAATGCAGAAGCGACGGGGAATGCTAACAAGTATCCACCAGAAGCGATTAATTTTCCACCTGTGAATAACTGACCCTCGCCTGAAGCAAAGACTGGAGCCCCCAATGCGCCAACCATCAAATAGAGACAACCTGATGCGAAGGCATCATTTCTCCTAAGATAGACGCCCGTCACCAAAACTGCAAATGTTTGGAAGGTATATGGCACAGGCGTCCACGGTACTGAAAATGCAATCTGCGCAGAAAGTGCGGTTAATCCCGAAAAAAATACTATGGCAATTACCCGCTCAGTCATTGTAATTTTACTAGAACTCAAATCGAGATGCCATTGTTTGGGTTTATTCCACGCAACTTCACTAAACATGTTTGTTCCAGTGTTAGAGGATATATAGTGATTTATCATTTGGTACACGAGCTAAGCAAAAGGTGGCGTCTAACACGGC
>TARA_B100001113_G_scaffold353145_1_pt1 | contig 18136 bp, 16 predicted proteins | sample TARA_B100001113 | Tara Oceans TARA_B100001113 (sample SAMEA2622402) | marine metagenome | biome: marine biome (ENVO:00000447); feature: deep chlorophyll maximum layer (ENVO:xxxxxxxx); material: "saline water (ENVO:00002010), including plankton (ENVO:xxxxxxxx)" | depth 50 m | reverse complement strand
GCCGGGAACGGAGCATCCCTACCTGGGGCCATGGGTGCTGTGGGGATACGGGACGGAGGAAGTGTGTAGATACGGCCTGTGGGTACGAGCGTCCACCCAAGGATTCCCACCTATATGTCAAACACAACATCGCTGTACCAACCAGGTCCTTCGAATGTTGGAACTTCAACCCATGGAGAATCAAGAACTACACCATGTCCTACCTCAGAGACGACTAGGTCTTGTCGTGTGACGGCCTTTATCTCAACCTCTTTTTTGATTTCATCTGACGCAATCCAAAGGACTTGAGCTTGGAGCATGATCATTTCAGTATTCCGATCAACTTTTACAGTACTTTCAACAAGCCATTTTTCCTCGACTTCATCCATGTAAAGGATTTCTTCAAGCCATTTAACCAGTAGGAGGCCCATTTCATCATCATGGTGAGATACTTGAACGGTCCAAACCGAGGAATGATGAATGGAATCTTTGGGAATCGGTTCAGCAAGAAGATACGATTGCATCCCTAAGGCTGTTTCTTCGAACAATCTTGCTAATGATGATGCGAATGAACGTAATCCAACATCTGCAGTAGTCGGCCTCGGCCATGAACTCAACACGTTCACCTCATCGTTTCGATACTTGTAGTGACCACGCAATCTCACCAATTCGGTCAATCATATCATCGAGTCGTAGAACAAATCGATCCGTTCTGTCTGCAACGAGAATACATTCACTAGCAGCATTTGCTAATTGGGCTGTTTCCTCAACAGATAATCCTAGTGTAATTGCAGTAGCAACAGCCACGGCAGCAGCATCAATCAAACCAATCATTTGCCGAATCTCTTCAAGCATGCATGGGACGTGGACTGTATCCTCATTACGAGAATGAATTGTGACCCCATCCTGGCCCTCAAGAATCAAAAGATGTTTCCAATCGTTGGTTTCAAGCAACATTGCAGCGGCTTCTGCGCCAGTAGTTGCACCCAGTCGTCGTCGCATTAATTCCAAACCCTTTGATTGGAACAACACCCAGTCAACTCCTTGAGATCGATGTAATCCCGTTAATTTAGGATCAGCAATAACCGGTACATTGTGTTGTTTTGCTACTTGGATTAAGCGTTCTGCACCTTGGTCATTCAGTACACCAAGGCCATAATCAGAAAGAATAAGACAAGATGAATTTGGGATACTTTCAACTGTTCGCTCAATGAGGCTAGCTATGGCTGAATCGGGGATCGGTGTATCGTCTTCGATATCCCACCGAAGCAGGAGTTGTTCACCTTTGACCAATCCTTCTCTTGCACCCAATAACCGCGTTTTGACTGTAGTAGTTCGCTCTTCTAGGACTGCGATTCCAGAGGTCTGCACTCCCTCCTCTTCTAACATTTCCAAGATTGAAAGACCGGAATCATCGTCACCTACGATTCCATGCAAATGACTGTTTAATCCAAGTGAGTCTAGACCACGAGCAACGTGAGCAGCAGCTCCTACATCCACATCACGTGAAGTCTCCTTCAGGACGGGTACTGGTGCGCGAGAATTCAAATTATTTGCAAACCCATGAATGTAACAATCCATCATTATATCCCCAACTAGAAGGACCTTTGATGACTTTATATTTTTCAAATCACGTTCCAATTTTTTCAAAGCGTCGTGGACCTTTGCATCATCATCACTCATTCCCATTGTCATCCCTCTATTCCATCTTGTAATTCAGCAAGTAGCATTGCATGCTCTTGGTTGGAGATTCCAGTTGTCTTTCGCAAGGTTTCTAACATTGCTGATTCATCAGACGTGATGATTCCGTCGATTAGCGCAGTTCTCAAGACGGATCGATATGCCTCAATTTCAGGCGTAATGTAAGGTTGCTGAAGTGCAATCTTGAACATACGTTCGTGTGTATCGGTATCGATATCAAAAGCAATCTGAACGGTTTTGAGCAATGCTTCTTCCTCCTCATGAATGACACCATCAACGAGGGCCTGTCGAAGCATATCAAGATAGATTTCCTCAGGTGGAGGTGCATCAATTTCCCGTCGCGCTTCATTTGAGAGTCGACGAACTCGTTCCGGATGCATACCTAAGAAATCGACCACTTCGTTGAGGAGCAGTTGTTCATCCTTCGTGATTCGCCCATCTTGCCACGCGCGTGCAAACATTCGTCGAATAAGGGCTTCACCTGCCTGTGCATCGAGTGATGCTGAACCCTCAGGATGGGACACAGGTGACATAACTGGATCAGTATGTACAACCATGTGTTCATCGATGTGGGCAAGAGTTTCTAAGGTGTCTGTAGCGCTTGTGAGTATTGTTTGGAGTAGAACAGTTGTACCACCCGAATTAACTGGTGTTGATTTGATTCGGTCAAGAATAGATTGAGCGCGTTCACGACCTCCAGGGGTTAAGGAATACACTCTTCTTCGTTGACGTGCACCGGGCACATGTCGACTTGTTGTGTTCAGGAATGCCTGCTGTTCCAAACGCTTGAGGGTTCTAGGCACATGCTTCCTTTGAACATGGACTGCGGCAGAGATTCCTGCTTGAGTCAATTCCATCGGTGCTTCCCAGTTGTTTTCTGGAAGTTGATGGTCCAACAAGTGGAGTAGGGTTCGTTCCTCAGTGGTGAGTGTTCCTAAGAACCCGCTAACCATACTGCTCCCCGATTTCTATGTCAAGGTGGTAGTCCTTAGGACAATCGGTCATCGACGCAACAATATGGGAAGAATTCTAGCGTGAAACATGGTCCGACAACAACGGAAGTTCAAGCCACGGGCAAGAACTTCTCGTCCATTGAATCTCGATTCAATTGGCGCTCGTGATTCACAAAAAATTCAACCTCCTATCGAGGATGGAATGTTTTGGAGAATACAACCCCCTCTTGCAACACGTTTGTACGAAAAGAGTGCTCTGGGTTATCGGAATGAGGACGGTTCCATTCGATTAACAGCATCGGAAGTTTTGTTCTGCCATTGGCATCGTCATTTACCACTTCCAAGTGAGACTTGGCTTGAAAATGAACTTCAAAAGAATCCAAGACTCATTTATGAGGCTATTATAATGGACGTCGGTCGAAACGGTGGCGAGATGATTGTTCCTACTGTGCATCGTCCTTCGAATCTTCAGATTGCTTGGGGCGTGCGGTGGCATCGTGATCGAAATCATTTGAAAGACAAGTATCAGGCCTCGGTTACTACTGCAACAACTCATGATGAACTTGATTGGCTTGCTTTGTTGGAATGGTGCAGAAAATGCATTGATTTTGAACTCGATTCGGAGTTGTTTGTCATTGATGATGAACTGGATGTTACCATGTACAAACTTGATTTGATTGAGCCCAAGGGAAACCTACTGTCATGGGAACAACTTGGAGAACATCACCAAGATGACTTTCTCAATTATTGGAACAAAAGGACATTGACAGAATCTGGAAGCTATGTTCGTGTTAATCAACCATGGCAATGGGATCAAATCGGAATAGATCACATGTCAGGTCGGGTCCTTCGCCATGAAGAGGATACATATGTGCAGCACATGATTACACAAGAGGTTGAATCTTCCTCAGACTCAAAACTCATGCATGATTTACTGTCACGTGGATTGCTCTTGCGTCCAGGATTCAAGTACGGTTGTAGATGGAGAGTCTATGATGGGGATTTGAACAATTCACACGCTCCATGGTTGATTCAACCACGATTGGAAGCAGCGACTACATGGGAAGGTGTCTGTCTGAGTGTTCGTTTGGCGGAAGGGGTCCACAAGCAGTGGGTTTGCGCGATATATGATACTGGAAATTGGAATTATTTACGCATTCAGAGATGGTCGCCAGGTAGGAATACATCAACTGAATAGTCATCTCTTTCTTCTGCTTGTTTGACGCTACTTTTCTTACTAAAGTAAGATGATGCAAACCATGCAGCAAATAATATGAAAAAGGTTGAAAGTACAAGAGATTGATTTCCAACCAATGGATTTGAATTACTGCTCTGTGCCTTTAGTTCGACTTTGATATCCCATTGTTCACCATTGAATGTCTGAAGATGAATGGTTCCTAAGACATACATATTTTCTTGCAACAATCCTTGCGGGTCGATTTCGATAAGAATAGTACCGTTTCCGTTTTCGACTTCGACTGATGATGGGGTTGTTGCAACACGTGAGAGAGGGCCATCAATATCGATAGAAAATTCCCCATTTCCATCACCTAACCCCGTATATGGTAAACGAATTGTTGTAGGTTCAACAACGTTGATGTTTGATAGCAATTTCATTTCAGAGGGTAATGGTATCGAACCCAAGGTGGTTACTGAGGTCTTGATATCAAAAGCATCATCATCACAATAGATGAATCCTGAAAACGTTGCAGTTGAATCCAACGCCCCTTGGGAGCTGAATGTACCAAAGTGAGTGGAATCAGGCGTGCTTGAATTTGAGAATACAATTGTTCTTCCATCAGATCCAGTGAGGTCACCCCAACATTGAACAAGATTATTCCCAGGTGAGATTTCCAATGATAAGGGCTCGTCTTGGAGAAGTGTTGATCCAAAATCCTCTAAGTCGATTTTATGTTTTGGCGAACAATTAATTGAATGGAATTCAACAATCCATTTATTATTGGATTCTACAATTTTAGCGTACCAAGGGACAAGAACTCCATCATGGTCACGAATCTGGATTCCTCGTTCACCAAACTCATCTCCTGGTTGAAACAAATCACTTGCCACACCGTCGTTAATTCCTCTGAGTTGTTCTTGGTTTCCATCGGCTTCAATAGTTTTCAGATATGGGCGTCGTTGATCGATGTTCATGGCATTGTGAGCAGTGTCTCCTGCTGCTAAATCTTCCAATAAAACAAGAACACCATCTCCTGGTAAGGATTCATCGTAACCTTCTTGAGTTCGTAATTCAATCCAAACAAATTCATTTTTGTCTATTTGGATTCGTATGCGATCACCACCTGCAAACCTGGATTCGAGTGGAATTGAAGGACCTATGCATGGTCCTTGAGAATTATCTGGCCATTCTAAGATAACATCGCGAGTAGGTCCATGTCCAATGGCATTCATAGTCGGTCCTGTTGGAAGGGCTGGCGTATCTCCCCCACCGTTCCAATTTCCACTTGCCATGATGTCCCACACTCCGATTCCTTTCCATGAACCAGTATATCCTGAATCATGAACTGGATAAAGGTCGAAAGCACCAAATTGATGCATCATTTCATGCAGAATTGTTCCAAATCCATTACTCCCATGACGCATTGATGACATGGTGTAATGTTCAAATGAGACATCTGCTTTTTTTATGGGTTCAATAAACGAAGTGAAATGAGACCATATTCGATTCGAAGATCCGCCTCCTTGTTCCTGTGCGATAGTGGAATGAAGGATGAGGAAGCGATCTACGACTCCATCATCGTTCAAATCATACGACTGAAGATTTTCTTCGTTCATTGATTCAACTACAAATTCAGCAAGCAGAGCAGGAAGAAATTGACCTCCATCCCCATAATCTCTACCATTTGAACCATCTGCCCCATAGGCTGAAAGCCCTTTAGGTGCACGAAGAATTCTATCGTGTACTGAAATATCAATTGAAACTTGTTGGCCTGTGGCCTGGCTGAAATAATCCTCTGAGTGCTGCTTTAGTTCATCTTGGGTATCGGAAATTGCATTAGTTGTAAGAGGGTTTGAATCAAAATCAACCAATACAACAAGCCACGATTCATTCTGTTGCAATCCTACGAGTGGTGCTGGATTGTCTTGATTGGTATTGTCTTCAAGTTGAAAGAGCTCATTGATTTGATCTGAATAGAGATGAGACAAGAGAGCCAAGGTGATGCACAGCACCATCCCTATCGCTTGAATCCTTTTCCCCATACTTATCACACTTCATCGATTCCTTTCAATTGTTGGGTTTTCTGGGTGAATTAATTGTGTATAGTTTTGAAGGAGTTAATTTCATTTTCTCGCCAATCCGTTGTTAGTATTCGGACCACATTTTCTCGCAGTTCAGGTAAATGTGGTTCATGAACGAATTGGAATGATTGTATCCCTGAATGTTGATATCGTTTTGAACACTCTTTGAACCGTTGATTTGATGACCATGGGTTGGTCATGTTTGCAATTTGAATGTTCATTTCAATTTGTAATGTGGGATTCGTTGCAGGTACAGCACCTTGCAATTCAAGTAAATTAAGCCCCCTCATTTTGCAGCGACCGGATTGAATAGAATTCTGAAATGAGGCCGGTAGGGGGGTTGAGTCACAACCTCCAATAATCACATCAGTCAGTCGATATCGTGCTACTGTGTCAATCAAATGTTCTCGTTCATCGATGTTTGAACACAATGATTCGTACCGCAATAAACCAGTATTTTCAGGAGATGTATCAATAGGGTAAGCCACGCCTTGGCATGAGCAATCAACATAGGTGACGAGTCGTCGTCTTCCTTCATGATCGAAAATGGCTTTCGGATTCATGATTTCCATTGCACGACGTACACTTTTGCTGATTGTGAACTCCAAGAATAAAACCATGATTGTGAGCAGTACAATATTAGTTCCATTCCATCGACCAGGGAGAGAAAGAAGGAGGATTACACCCCCTATTCCAAGAATTCGAACTCTCCACCAGTCTTGATTATTCTCAGTGATCAGTCCTAATGAACCAGCGATAATGGTTCCGAATGCTAACATGTAGGTCATTAGAAGAGCCCAGAAAACAGATAATGCAAACGTGAAGAGTGTGATAGCATCATATTGAGATGTCAAACCAGCATCATTATGTATTCTGTCACCAAAGTCATAGAGTGATGGAATAAAGAAATAAAACAACGCAAAAAGTAAGCCATAGGCAAGTGTTAAAGAAGTCATCATCCACCTTTTCATGACGGTCTGTTCGCTTTGAGTTAGTCCGGGTTTCGCAAACGAGTACATCGAGAAGAGTGCAAATGGAAGTATGCATAAGATGGAAAGCATGACTGCGCTTAACCACCTTACAACACTCCACGAAGCTGGTTCATACAATGTAAGGCATGATACTGTATTACAAGGGTTCAGATGGTTCAACATCATCTCGAGGATTGAGTCGATCTTGTTCATTATTGCAATCGTAAGAATCGCAACAAGGACAAAACCAAGAGTCGCCCTTTGAGTAAGGTAGTCAAAGTGGTGTTGCACTGGTTGTACTGAATCGGATTCAAGGTGAAGTCCCATGGCAGATGTCAAAATATTCCCTCACACCAAGTCATGGTGTTCTGGTTCAGCACGTGCTTGAACGATTGTTCGGTATACACCAAACAAGGCCCATAATGTCAACATACCAAGGACAAATGTATATCCCCATGGTTGTCCATTATCAACAGCCCAACCAAACGCAAGGAGTAAACCAAGCGAAAGGATACCTCTTCGAATACCTTGTGGGACCGCGAGTCGCATGTCCAAATGCTTGGGACCTCCTCCAAATCGACGCTCGTAGAACTCTCCTTGAACGACTGCTCCGACAAGAATGATTGCTAGCGTAGCCCAGTAGAACAGATTACCATTGGTAAAGAAATCATCAGCGATTTCTGCTTGCCTTTCTGCCTCAAGTGCCTCAGGGTTCTCTTCGGCTACAAACAGGGATTGGAAATCTCCGACGCTAATTGTTCGTAGTACGAGGTTTTCTTCATCATCATTTGTCATGGTTTCTGGCGATGAGATGAAGAACGAGAGTAGATTCCAGTTGTCACCTTCGTTAGCCCCGTTGAGACCATCAACTGCGTTTCCAGCTAGGGAGAACGAGACATCTCCAACATCGGATGAGGGTGCGGTCCAAGTTACAATCCAATCGTTGCTTGGCGCTGTTTGAGATACTGCGCCTGGTTCTGAACCGTCAGTATCTTGGACGATTTGGGATCCTTCCCCTGCAGTAAATGTTCCAACACCATAGTCTGTTAGGAGGAAGCCGCCATTCTCATAGGAGGCATGTTGAAGGTTCACTGTAAATTCATAGGACTCTCCTACAGAATATGCTCGAGGGACGCCCGAGATTGAGACGACTACATCGTTTGAAGGTACACCATCGCCGTGGCAAGTACATCCTGTTTCTACGGTGAGGCCTCCGTTGATTGGATTGACCCAAGGAGGGCCGTTTGGGTTGGCCACAACAGGTGCGAGAAGGCAAATAGACAGGAGCAAAATGAGAAGTGTTCTCGATTTCATAATATCCTCTCTACTTCTGCCACTCCAGTTCATGCTTTCAACGTTGCTTTTCACCCGGAGGATTAGGACTCTTTGATGGCGTTGTTAAGCCCAGTCATCATTGCTTTTCCATCACCGAACAACATCATCGTTTTATCCATATAGAACAGATCGTTGTCGACACCAGCATAACCAACTGATAGGGAACGTTTGATGATCACGACTGTGCGAGCTGCATCAGCATCGATGATTGGCATTCCTGCAAGAGGACCTTCGCCACTTCGTGCTGCAGGATTGGTCGTGTCGTTTGCTCCGATAATGAGGGCAACATCACACTCTGGGAACTCAGGGTTTATTTCATCCATTTCGATGAGTTGCTCATAGGGTACGTTTGCTTCAGCGAGCAGGACATTCATGTGTCCTGGCATTCGTCCAGCGACAGGATGAATTGCATACTTGACATCAGTATCGTATTTTTCGGCGATAAGATCTGCAAATTCCTTCACTTGATGTTGACACTGTGAAACAGCCATTCCGTATCCAGGTACAATGATTACTTTCTGGGCACCATCAATCATCATTGCAACTTCATCAGGATCAGAACCAACCTTGGTTCGAGTAAGGGATTCCTTCTCTCCTGAACCACCAAATGACTTGAACAAAACATCGGGTAATGTTCTGTTCATTGCTTTGCACATGATGAATGTAAGAATCAAACCAGATGCCCCAACAAGGGAACCAGCGATAATTAGGGCTGAATTCCCGATAATGAATCCTGTAAATGCTGCTGCGATACCAGACAATGAATTGAGTAGCGATACAACAACTGGCATATCAGCTCCACCTATTGGTAATACCAACACAACACCTAGCAAGCAAGAGATTCCAATAATGCTCCAAAGATACGTAGTGTTTGTTGGTTCATCGATGCTTAGGTAAATGAGTACAGCTACAGATACAACAAGAATAACCTTGACTGGATTCAGCCATGGAGGGCCCCATGTAGGCGTCTTAATCCATTTACCAAAGACGCTAACTCCACCTTTGAGTTTGTACATGGCGAGTAATGATCCTGTGAGTGTCATCCAACCTACGAGCGCTGAAAGTCCCGCAGCCACCATGATGACGGCAATCTCTAGATTTCCAGTGGGTATGTTCGATGAATCCTCCATATACCTCCAAACTTCGGACAAAGCAACAAGGGCAGATGCAGCACCACCAAATCCATTGAAGAGTGCAACAAGTTCAGGCATCCCTGTCATCTGAACGCGTACAGCCATGATGTAACCAATGAGTGAACCAAGTGCTACACCAGCACCAATTAGAACCCATTCGGCGTCACCCGCTAATTCCATACTCAGGACCGTGGTAAAAACAGCAACAAGCATCCCGAGTGCTCCAAGTTGATTCCCAAATGGAGCAGTTCTTGGATGACCAAGTTTCTTTAGACCAAAAATAAAGAGTGCTGCAGAAAGCAAATATCCGAGTGAAACCCAATCTTCCATTTCAGGCACCTCTTCGCTTCTTTCCAGCAATCATATTCAACATTCTATTGGTGACGAGGAATCCTCCGACAACATTGATCATCGCTAGTACAACGGCAACAAATGCAAGAATTCCAGAAACGGCTGTATCTCCTGACTCATAAGCGACGTTTGCACCAATGAGCGCTCCAATAATGGAAATTCCAGAAATCGCATTCGCTCCACTCATGAGTGGGGTATGTAACGTCGCTGGAACTTTTGTGATCAATTCAAATCCAAGAAAAATTGCAAGTACGAACAGTGTTATGTTTCCAATTAGAAATTCTGGTGTCATTCAAGTGCACCTCCTAGGCGAGTTTGTTTAGGATGTAATTCTCCATCTTTGCAGATGAGAACTCCTCCCATACCATTGACGTAGAAATCACTGCCTTCCGGCGCACCTACGAGGATGTCATCATCATCTGAAATGACGATGGCTCCATCTTGTACGAGTGATGTAATGAATGTTGTAAGGTTATTTGAGTAAAGCATGCTTGCTGTTGTGGCAATGGTACCGGGGAGATTCGAAGTTCCCACAATGATCACACCATTGTCGGTTGTTATCACCTCACCCGCAACGGTGTCTTCACAGTTTCCGCCTACATCTGCATTCATGTCAACTACGACCGCCCCAGATTTGAATTCCTGAACTGCGCTCGATGGTACAGTAATTGGTGCTGGTCTGCCAAAGATACGAGCAGTCGTTACGATAATGTCAGCATCGGATGCAACAGCACATACCGTATCGTTGACTTTCTGGATAAACTCAGGAGTTAATGGCTTGGCATATCCAGCCTCGTCTTCAAAATCGTCCATTCCATCCACTTCAATGAAACGTCCGCCCACGGATTCAATTTGTTCTGCAGCAGACTTGCGAACGTCTGATGCATAAACAACTGCGCCGAGTCGCTTAGCCGTAGCGATGGCTTGTAATCCAGCAACACCTGATCCCATAATTACGACTTTGGCAGGACGAACAGTACCTGCTGATGTCGTCATCATGGGTATTCCCTTAGGAACATGTGCTGCTCCCAATAGGACGGCTTTGTAGCCTGCGAGATTGTCTTGGCTTGAATTAACATCCATCGACTGCGCTCGGCTTAGCCGGCGTGGAATCATGTCCATTGACATCAGAGTGATGTTGGAAGAGATACAATCCTTGACAAATTGAGGGTTGCGGAATGGATCGGATACGCAAGCAAGGTTTGTTCCTTCTTTGATCCCTTCGACACCAGGAAATCGGATTGTGATAATGTTCTCGCATGCAAGCGCATCCGATCGCTTTGCAATCGTTGCACCAGCGGCTTCGTAATCGGAATCTGAGTAATTTGCGGCAACACCAGCACCTGATTCAACAACGACTTCAAACCCTGCTTTGAGCAACTTTTTGAGACTTGTTGGAACGATAGCAACACGTGTCTCTGCTTCTGGTTCTTTGAGCACACCTAACTTCATTGTAACACCGTTATTTTTCCCGAATGAAAGGGGGTTCTTCAATACCACCCTTTGGCCCCATCAGAAAGGACAGTAGCATACCATCTTGATTAAAAGCATCCGACCTTGACCGACAACTGGTGAGAAACTTTGTCGAGAGGAAGTAGAAAAATTGCAGTTATTGGTGCAGGAAACGTTGGAGCAACGTGTGCGTTTGTACTAGCGAACATGAAAATTGCAGATATCGTATTGTTGGATATCTACGAAGGTTTTGCCAAAGGAAAAGCTCTCGATATGAGTCAGAATGCGAACGTTCTCAATTACGACGGCAAAATCACCGGAACTTCAAGTTACGAGGATATTGCTGGAGCAGATGTTGTCGTTGTCACCAGTGGTTTTCCCCGCCAACCTGGTATGACTCGCGAAGATTTGATCGGTAAGAACGCTGAGATTGTTGCACAAGTAGGTGCAGGAATTCGCGACCATGCACCCGAATCCGTCGTCATTGTCGTTACCAACCCGCTCGATTTGATGACCTATCACATGCAGAAAGTCACAGGATTCCCCTCCAACAGAGTCATCGGTCAAGCCGGTGTCCTTGATAGCGCACGAATGGCTCACTTCATTGCCTTGGAATTGAATTGCGCTGAAGAAGATGTTAGCCCAATGGTACTTGGAGGCCATGGGGATACAATGGTACCTCTGCCACGTTATACAACCGTTGGAGGTATTCCGATTACCCAATTGATGCCCCAAGAGCGAATTGATGCTATTTCTGCTCGTACAGCAAGTGGTGGCGGAGAAATTGTCAAACTCCTTGAGCGAGGATCTGCTTTCTATGCACCTGGTTCAGCAGCAGCAGTCATGGCTGAGTCTGTCCTCAACAATCGTCGAAGGCTCATACCAGCATCATGTTTACTCACAGGTCAATATGGGCTTGATGATGTGTATATTGGTGTTCCTTGCATCATTGGTTCAAACGGTGTAGAGAACATCTTTGAATTAGAATTAACCGGTGATGAACTCAATTCATTGCAAACATCAGGCAATTTCTACAAATCGCAGTTAGCTGACGTCTTGGGTTACAACTGATTGCTTTTGTTGAATATTTTTTATACCGAAGAGGTATCGAGTTATTCGAGTTCGACTCACACCTTCAAAGACGAGCCAACATCCGATTAGCACGATAAGACAACCTGCGATAACTGCTGGAATCCCTGTAAAATTCAATTCCTTTGCAATCTTTAAGCCTGCAAATGTGATTGGCATATGGACGATGTAGAAGGGATACACACCCTGATTGAGATACGTTAGAGAGGAACTTCTCTTGTTGAGTAGGTGTGAGCCCCAAGCAAAAATTGTGAGACACCAGAACCAAGCATGAAAACTGTGAATAAAACAACTAAGAACTGTCATTTCATTATGAAAAATACCTTGTTCAATCCATCCCCCATCCATGTATGGAACACCATCCTCGTGTTGTTGAAGTCGAATAATTACGAATGTAATTGTCAACAGCATCGTCACTACGGTGATCACCTTTCGGTTCGTATCAAGAAATTCATAGTATCGATCCCTAGAAATAATGCAAATATAACCAAACAAGAAGAAAGCGAGATACCAAACCCACTCATAGCCAATTCCAATGAAACCAGGAAACCACGGTTTGAACACAAGTTCGGTTATTGCCAGCAATGTTGGAAAGAGAATGAAGATGCCTAAACCAAATCTTATCGTAAAGATTGATCTCAATGCGGTTGCTAGATTCCCATCCACATTTTTTTGAACGATATGAAATATTGGGACGCAGAGTAGCGAATACAAGAACAGGTTCCACAGAAACCACAAATGTCCAAGAGCAATAATCTTACCGAACAATGGAACCCAAAAGACAAACGATGTAAGGAAGACATGAAGAATAAATGCAATCAGAGTATCCAAAATTGTGTTTCCCTCGAGATCAGCGCTGCCAGTTATGATTCCCCCAGCAAAACCGACGGTCCACATGCCAAAGAACATAGGAACAAGTAATCGTTGTAATCGTTCTGTCAGAAATGTTTTCCAACTTCGTCGCTTGAATGCAAATGCAGTACCCATGCCAGAAATCATGAACAACGCAGCAAGTCTCCACTGGTGCATCCAATGCAGGAACATACTCGTTGGGTCTACAGAGTCATAGGTGTAGTCATTACCTTCCTCAGCGATTTCCTTTCGGTCATCTGGATCATCGGTGATATTGGGATTTATGTCCTCTCCATATGTCGACCAATACACTCCAATTGCAACATGAAAGGGAATGAGTAATCCGAAGAGTATAACTCGAAGCCAGTCAATATCATATCGCCGTTCAGGCTTCTGTGATACGTTATCCACGGCTTAGGCTCACTCATCATACCTATATCACTATGGGGACGTTCTCCGAATAGCCAGGGAAAATTCGCTACCTGCTGTCGTGGCATCGTCTGCGTTCTTTTCCACCGTCATCAATTGCTTTCCCATTTTACCACGACTGCGCATACGAGTCAGAGGTTCTTGTCCAATGTAACATCCTTTTGCTTCATGAACGTACTGTGCAAGTCCACAATTGAATGGATGCACTTTATGACTGATTTCCTTCTGCTGGAATGGAATGAGATTTTGTATTCGGTAATCATCAAACTCTTGTTGGCTCATTGTCGAGTTGAGTGGCGTTGATCTTGGGGCAACAATCAACCAACCTAGGAATGATTGTGTTACCGTCAAGCCTTTACTTACTGGAAATTGTTCCGTACTCACGTAAACATAATTCAATGAGGATATATCTCGAATGTTGACGTCTTGTTGAAGAATCCTGGGTTGAAGATGTCTCAGGACATCTTCCTTGTATGGCCCATGTCCAACTATTGCGATGTTTTCTCCAACCTCGATGACATCGATGACATCGATAATCTTGGCTTGTTTAGTAGTCAATACAGTCGTACAGGATTGATCAACTTTGTTGGTGGAAAGACCATCGAGAAAGGTCCATCTATCCGAACCTGATAGAATGAAAACATAAGCCTCGAGCTGAAAAATGCCCATGCCTTTTCCTCAAGCAAAGGACTCGCCACAACCGCATGAACTGGATGCATTCGGGTTGTTGATTTTGAAACCGCCACCCATGAGTCGATCAACGTAATCGACTTCAATTCCATCCAAGAGGTGGGATGAAGCATTTGGAACGAGAACTCTAAATCCGGACACATCAAGTTCTTGACAATCGATATCTGTTGTCTCAACAATTTGCAAGTCGTACATGTATCCTGAGCAACCGCCGGACAAAACGCCGACAAGAAGTGCATGACTGCGGTCGTCTCCGAAAGCGTCAGTTAACATTTCAATAGCTTTCTCTGTGATTGTCAGAGTGACATCAACAGTCTTTGGCTGTACGACTTCAATTGCCGGTGCTGATTCGCAGGTTCCACAGTCCATGTACAACCCACTCGCTCGCCCATTATCAATCTGACCATATTTTACCGACGTGATAGTTTCTTCTTACGCTCTTTTTCAAGAATGGTGCATCGGCGGATTTGCTCTTTTGCACGCTTAACCTCGGCATCGGATAATCCACGAGGAATTGACTGTTCATAGCACTTTATGGCGTCTGGGAATCGTTCCATCTCAGCATATGCTGTGCCCATATTGTACAATGTTTGTCCACGTACATTGGATGGATCAATCATCATTGCTTTGTGATATGATTCAACACACGCTGGGTATTCTTCGAGGAAATAGTAAGCATTCCCACGACCATTTAGAATTCGAATTACCATTTGATTGTCGTTGGCAAATGATGGTAATGCTCTGTCAAAGGATGAAAGTGCTTCTCTGTACTTTCCATCTTCCATCAACTGTATTCCTTGGTTGTACCATGAAATGTCTTGATTCGCAACTGAACTTGAATTCGCTGAAACAATGGGGTTCACTGAAACCATTGCAGTTGCGTCCAATGCTGCTTTCGCCAAATCAACCTCGACGTTATCTTGCTGAACTATTTCTTTCCTAACTGGTTCAATTGGTATTAACAAAAGATCATTTGCTGATGTTGTTTCTTGTAAAGGTGCCTCAGAAACATATGGCTCTTCGATTGGAACGACAGCTGGTTGTTCCAAAGCCGGAGGTTCAGGTGCAACTGCGGGAGGTGTTGACGTAGGTGGTGGAGGAGGGTTATCGAATTGAGGTTGTTCATGAGACCCAGATTCCAATTCTCTTGCCTTCGTATGACAACGTTGCGCAGTTTCAAGATCACCCGCTGCTTCCAAGGATTTTGCGAGTCCTTTCCACAAGATTGGATTGGATTTATCGGTTTGAATGAGTTCTTTCCAAACGGTAACTGCTTCGATATTATCTCCTTTGAGAGTCAGTGCCCGAGCCCGTTCAATGGATGGCCCGGGACTGAGCAAATCAAGTGCGTATTGTGCCAATTGAGGGGCTTCGGGCATTGTTGGTGGAATTCCAGTGATGTACTCAAGAACCTCGACTTCGGTTTCCCCGCATTGCAGTAAATTTTCGATAATTTCGTTTCGAAGTTCAACGTCATCTTGTGATTCAAGTAGAATCATACCGTGTGAGATAACAGTTCCAATGTCGTTCTCTTCCTGAGCATATTCGATGAGTTTACGTCGTGCCTTGGCGTGTCGTGAATCGAGTTCAATCGTTGTCTCAAATGCATTTATTGCTCCGTTTTGGTTGTCATTTCTCGCGTAGAGGCTTCCTAGATTGTACCATCCTGATGCCACTGTCTCATCGAGTTTGGTTGCATGTTCTAGTGCTGCTATAGCATGAGTATCGAGTTCCATACGTGCCATAGCCCCACCAGCAATTCTCCAGGCACCAGCATGATGTGCGCCGATTGTTTTGAGATGAGGTTTCAACAGTGCGAGCGCTTTCTTTGGTTCACCTTGTCGAATAAGTTCGGTTGCTTCATTTGTTAATTTGTCGAGATTAATTTCATCAACGACAGGTCGCTGCTCAATTTCAGTTTCTATTGATGCCTCAATTTTTTCCTCAATGATTTGAGTCGCTGCAACAACATTAGCAGCACTTTTCAGTTCTTCTTTATCCAGGTGACCGTCACCATCGAGATCGTGGTGAGCGGCTTCAGCAAGAATTGCCTCTGAATCTTCGACGCCTGTCTCTTCCATCACAACGCTAAGTGTTGATTCTTGATGTGTCGCTTTGGTTACTTTTGATTCAATTTCATCAGGAACTTCTTCGACTGGTGCGTGTTTGGTGCGATTGAGTACATCGGTCAGACTTGGGTGTCCAGGGAAGAATTCAAGTCCTCTGCGCGCCATAGCGGCGGCTCCAGCATCATCCCCAATACGATCCAAAAGGATGGCTAGATTCGCTGTAGCAGGTGCATGGTCTGGGTTGAGGTCGAGACAAATTTGGAAGGCTTGACGAGCTCCACGAGCATCTTGCTGTGCTTCAAGAAGAACGCCTCGATTGAACCATGCCATGTCGCTTGATGGGTCAAGAGCTATCGCCTTGTTGAAGGCCACTAGTGCTTCTTGAGGGGAATTCGACCGAGATTTGTATTCCCCTTCATCAATGAGGGATTGAACTTGCTCTTCAACAGATAATTCTTCTGAAGTGTCAGGAGCGGATGGTTCAGGAGTGGGCTCAGGGAGTGGTTCCTCAGAAGCGTCTTCATTGAATTCTTCCGACGCTTCTTGGCCCACCATAGATCCAAGTCCTGCAGAACGCAAAGCATCCGCCATGTCGCTGATTAAGGCATTCGACATGTCCTCGTCCTCGGTACTCATCGTCATCTCCCGTCCTTTGGCATGACTGTCATGGTATAAGCATAGTTGCTTCATGGTTAGGTTAGAACAATGGATTCATCTATTGGCTGGTTGTGGGATTTTTTATGGCGGATACTCCACTCAAAGTGATGGGACTCTCAGGGTCCATTGGTCGACAATCAAAAAATGGGATGTTGGTTGACTTGGCGCTACAAAAGGCCAAGGAACATGGCGCAGAGGTTCATTTTTGGGATCTCAAAGAAAAACCATTGCCACTTGTTGGTTCAGACGGTTGTTGGAGTGACCCAATTGTCAAAGAATTCCAAGAAATGGCCTCTTCCTATGACGCATTCCTTGTCTCTTCACCAGAATATCACGGAACAATGTCCGGTGTTATGAAAAATACATTTGACTGGGTTTACGAACAACATATTGGCGGTAAGGTCTTTGGATTGATGTCAACTCTTGGCGGTATGTCCAATTCAAACACATTGAACCACATGAGAATTATGCTTCGATGGCTACATGCAAATCCTGTGTCCCAACAGTTAGCTGTTGGACATGTCAAGGAAGCATTTGACGAAGACGGTGGGCTCGTTGACAAATCTGTTGACGAACGATTACAAACACTTGTCGAGTCTGTCCTTAAAACCGCAACAATGTACAAAAATTCGTGATTTCATGAATGCAAATCGTCCCTCATTTGAAGATGAGTTTGGAGGTTCATACCTTTTGGTTGAGCCTGGTCAATTCAGATTTGGGGATGAGGTAGGTTCGGGACATCCAAATGAGAGGCCACTCATTGAGGCGGAAATATCGGAGCCCTTCTTCATGGGTGTGCGTCCTGTCACCCAAGCACATTGGTCTGCCATTATGGGTTCCAATCCTTCCAAATTTCAAGAAGGTTGGAGCGCTGGTCTTCGTCCAGTTGAATCGATTACCTTTTTTGAAGTACAGACGTTTTTGAATCGACTAAACGAACAAAATCGTGAATTCATAGGTTTCAGAGGTCGGTGGAGATTACCATCGGAGCTAGAATGGGAGTATGTTGCTAAAGCCGGTTCCTCAACACGTTGGTCCTTTGGAAACAAGGATTCAGAATTAGATGCTCATGGTTGGCATGCTGGAAATAGTGGGGCCACCACTCGCGAAGTGGGTTCTAAGAAAGCGAATCAATGGGGATTCCATGACTTTCATGGACTCATCTATGAAATGACAGAAGATGCATGGTCTTCTTCTCATGAGCATCATGATGG
>TARA_B100001113_G_scaffold346123_1_pt1 | contig 18158 bp, 14 predicted proteins | sample TARA_B100001113 | Tara Oceans TARA_B100001113 (sample SAMEA2622402) | marine metagenome | biome: marine biome (ENVO:00000447); feature: deep chlorophyll maximum layer (ENVO:xxxxxxxx); material: "saline water (ENVO:00002010), including plankton (ENVO:xxxxxxxx)" | depth 50 m | reverse complement strand
TCTTTGCAAACGATGACCACTTTTCCAAGTGTTCGACAGTATTGAACCGTTCGGTCCAGAGTTTCTTTCGATGTGGTTCTCGCAGGAATGACCTCAATTAATCTGTTCTTGGCAGGGTGGTAAAAGAAGTGTAATCCAACGAAGCGATCGGGACGTCCAGTTGCTTCAGCAAGGGCATTTACGGACAGTGAAGAGGTATTCGAAGCAAGGATGGTTCCTTCATCACAAGCATCATCCAAAGCTGAAAATACAGCCGTTTTGATATCAAAGTCTTCGAACACCGCCTCGATAACCAAATCTGTGTTTGCAGCAGTATTCTCTGTACCTACAACATCAGTTATTCGGCCAAGGGTTGCATCGACTTCATCTTGAGTGAAGATTCGACGTTGGATAGCCTCTTCTAGGAAATTTTTGATAATCGAACGCCCTCGTGCAACATATTGTGCTTCTCTGTCAACCATTTGCACATTGAATCCTTCTTGTGCACTTTTCTGTGCAATACCCGAACCCATGTTTCCTGCACCAATGATAGCGACGTTCTCAACAGCCTTCATGCCGTGAACGAACGGCAAACCGTTCATGAATCATACGCTCTAACGTTTTGTTCATTTCAGTGTTGAAAAGAAATCAAGTATGCGAAATGAGTCCGAGGTTCATGCCTGAACCTCCAATGGTCCTACCAGCCACCGAACTCAAGACCATTAGCGACAAAATCAGTGAGACCATTCAGATTGGCGGCTCAGTTCGATCACTGCTCGCTGATCACTCTACACACGGCCGATTTGACTTGAATTGGGAAGTTGATGCAGCTGTTGAAGCACTCAATGTCTTTGGATCTCGGTGGACCATTGAGATTCTGTCAACACTCTACATCGCTGGCGACCGGCGGTTCAACGAAATGAAACACCTACTAAAGGGAATTTCATCTCGAACACTCTCCGATAAATTACGATACCTTGCTGATGAGGGATTGGTTGAGCGTATCGTAACCGATGGCCCTCCTGTTCGCGTTACATATCGCTTATCTGCCCATGGAATGACCTGTGGTCGCTTGCTTTCCCCCTTGGTTGCATTCATGAAAATTCATCTCGGTTCAATCGTTAGCAGTTAGATGCATTAATACGATGGCTTAAGATATCAAGAGGTAATCCTGAAGTTATGCCTCTTCTTGCTCAGTGGGTCCGTCAACGCCCATGGCTAGCTGCAGGCATTGCTGGCGCCGCAGGCGGAATTGCTGGAATCGCACATGGAGTTACAGCGATGGCATCCACTGCATCTGCACTCGCATTTGGTGGGATTTCAACCAAACGCCAATCCAGTGAACATCCATTCAGAACACGAGTTCTACGAACACTCGAACGTCATCCTGGACTTTGTTACCGGGAATTACAGCACGAATTAAGTGCTGCGAACGGAACACTTCGACATCATCTTGATGTGATGCAAAATCAAGGTAACATCACCGTGATGCCTGTTAATGGAAGAACATGTTACTTTGCTGGAGGTCCCTCACAAGTCGAACTTCTTCAATCTGTATCAAGCGATCACCAGCGGATGGCTTCGAGCCTCCCGATTGGGCTTTCTGCTGTTCAACGGCAGGTAATAGATGATATTCTTGAAGAGGGAATCCCACGTTCTCAAGCACAACTGGCTCGACGTATTGGGCGATCAAGAGCAAGTGTTCACTCCGCTGTCAAAGTGCTTCGACGTCGAGGGATTTTGCGCCTTGATGTGCTCAACCTTGCACCACATATCGATGTTGAAGCATTCCGGCGACCCGAACGAATATCGTACAAATGGGACGATGGTCGGCGGGCTCAGGCATAATTTTCTCTTTTTGAAAAGCAATTGTTGCACAGGTTTCAAAGACCATCGCCAAATCAGATTGCTCATGCTCAATGTTAAGTTGGAAGAACTCCCGATGCCGACTTCGGACCGTTCAATCGACCGATTGATTGGTTGGTTTGTTGAGTCGTTTTGTTTTGTTCGTCGGAAAGGAGATGCTACAGCCGATTATGGGGCTGCATCTCCTATCCATCGAATGTTGAGAGACCACTTTTTCCCGAATCCAAAGCAATCTTGGGATGCACAGGCACTTTCCGATGATCTCGCTATGACGCCAGCAGCCCTCAATCACCATTTGGCCAGACTCAGTCAATCCGGACTTCTCTCGTACACAAACGAAGGGAAGGGTTGGAGAACCTACATCCTAAGAGGCGGAGGTATCTCACAAGCACTTGAGTTGTGTTTTGCTCAGTACCGATTAATTCTCGAGCAAAAAATGGAACTCTTGACTTCAGAATGGATTCGTGAAGGTGTTGCATTGGCCAATGAGCTACCAGAAGATTCACCGCTCTCTCTGAATGTGAGTATTGTTGATTACCGCTCTCCGCAAGAAGGCGCATCGGAATTGACACAGTGGATGGCTGATTTCGGATTATTAGGTGACCGGCCGGGGAACGAAATACTCAACAATTCAGTTTCTGAACAACTCTTCAAACTCCTTCTAAGCACTGGGACTCCAATTTCGTTGGATGATGCTCATGAACAATTTGGTGGACAGAAAGCAAGGCTAGGCCGTATTCTCGAGCGATTCCGAATGTGTGGGCTCGTTGAACGAATTCCACGCACCGACCGGCTTGCATCGGCGTTGTGGACGGCGATGGTTACCCAGCATCAGCGGCGGGGAGAGGACTGGTTACTGAAGAAAGGTGGTTTCATGCGACTTGTACCTGAGAAGAGTCACAACTCCTTGCTTCAACCACTTAGTAAAGGGAAACTCACCATTGAAGGGGTTCAGGCTGCGATGGAAGGCATTGGAACATCAGACCAGATGCTTCTGCTCAACTTACTTGGTGGACGCCTCCCCCTCGGTTATCGATTGATCGGTAGAACAATTGCCGATTCAAAACAGAATATGAACGCTCGGCTGGATCGATTGTTGCGACGTATTCGACGTGTTGGCACAATGATTGAAGAGATTTTGATGACAGGCGATGAATGATGAGTAATGTTGGGTTCGATATCTACGAGCCATGGTCGGGTGAACAACGACCACTCTATCTTGCTCCTATGGCTGGAGTGTCTGATTTACCATATCGTCTCCTTGCGAAGGAGTGCGGAGCAGACATCACCATCACTGAATTCACGAACAGCACCGCATTGAGTCGAGAAGCGACAGCATCATGGAGAAAGATGGAATCTGATCCCCGAGAACAGCCCTTCATACCTCAAATCTTTGGAGGTGAAATGGATGATATGGTGAAAGCTGCAACAATGTTGCAAGATTCTGCTGATGTGATCGATCTCAACTTTGGGTGCCCTGCTCCAAAGGTCACCAACATTTGCGCTGGAGCAGCATTGATGGGAGAGCCGCAGAAACTTGTCACCATGGTAGAACACATCGTCGATGCTGTCGATGTTCCTGTCACAGCGAAGATGCGCCTCGGTACCGGTCAAGGGCCCAACAATGCCATCGGCATCTGCCAATCACTCGAGAAGGTCGGTGCACAGCGTCTCTGCATTCATGGCAGAACCTTACGACAACGATACTCTGGTATCGCCGACTGGGAGACCATTCAAACTGCAGTCAAGGCTGTCGATGTCCCCGTTGTAGCCAATGGAGATATTACCGATGCGAAGAGCGCTCAACGATGCTTGGAATTGACCAACGCTTCAGGTTTGATGATAGGACGTGCTGCGATTGGAAGGCCAGATATTTTCGCCCAAATTAAGGTCGGCCTTGGTTGGATGGATGAAGCTGATTTGCCTTGGGTTCAGGAACTCAAAGGTGATTGGGAGAGCCTATCTGAGACGTCGAAAGCATTTGCTTCTCGACGTTGGTGTTGGGATCGATACGTCGCCCTGTGTCGTGAAACGACTGGTCTTGCGAAACAAACGATGCAACGTCATGCAATAGCATTCTCGAAGGGATTGCCCGGAGCGAAATCTGTGCGAACGCTCATGCACGAATTATCAGATGTGAACGAATCCGCACAGGCGATTTCTGATTTCTTGAAGCCAGTTTCAGAAGGTTGACTTCCACTCTTCCAAATCATTGGCTTCTGCCCATGCTTCGTCAGTTGTTGCATCGCGCAACTTGAGAACTTCTCGAGAGAGAAGCCAGTAAATGAGTGCAAGAGAGTGTCGGCTCTTGTTGTTCGCTGGAAGGGCGACGTCGACATTTCGCAACTTGTTGTTCGCATCGACGAGACCTACGATTGGCAGACCTGTATTGACAGCTTCTCGAAGGGATTGTTGGTCAGATGCTGGATCTGTAACGAACAAGATGTCCGGTTCCTTGTAGGAACGAAGTGCGGGATTGGTGAGGCTTCCAGGGATGAATCGGCCAACAGCGGAATTTGCGCCGATAGCTTCAGCGAACATTCGAGCAGGACGCTGTCCGTATTGACGAGCGGAAACAACCATGATTTGCGATGGTTCGAATTGGTTCAGGAACGAAGCAATGATTCGAATTCGGTTATCGGTTTGATTGAGATTGAGCAGGTATAGTCCATCGGGGTTGACGCTATCGATGAAACGACCCATGTCTGCACTCTTCTGCTTTGTTCCGATGTTTACACCAGATTCTTCGTAGAGTTCAAGTGGAATCAGAAGTCCTGTTTCATCAGACATAGTAGTGCCTCAGCAAGCAACCGACCTAAAGCCTCTTCTTAACCGCTTCGCATCATCTCCAAACTATGTTTTTGATGAATGAAGGGGAAGAAATCAAATCTATGTTAACAAGTGATGATAACATGGGGGTCGATTTTTCCGACGCGAAAATTGGCCCAGCAGGCTATTACCTCGACAACACAGAGACACCCTTACCGGTGAGTGCAAGTGATTTAGAGCGGTTCATGTATTGCCCTTTATCTTGGAAACTTTCGAAAGAAGGAGCCAGTGGAAAAGGTGATGCAGTAGAAGGAGGAGTTGAGAAGCACAAAGAAATTCACGATGAAATGAATGATTTTCAAAAGGCTTTGATTCGAATGCGTCGTTCCCTCCTCGTCTGGTCTTGGTGGTTTGGAATCATCATTGCGTTTACAATCGATGCTTTTGCATTTCTTTACATTGATGATGTGGTTAATTCTCCAATAGAATTTGCGAAAATTCTCTCAATGTGGTCCGTATCATGTCTTATTGCATCAATTCTTTCGATCGCCTTACCTTGGAGAAACTGGCTTGGTTTCGAACGCACTATGAATGAGATTCGTGAAATAAAAAAACGATTTGAATCTTTGGGGCTTGAACCCACTTGGAGCCCCATTGGTTTCCTTGGAGGATGGTTTTCTGCTGGGAAAACCGAGGCTGGATTGCTTTTGGCTACAATTGTTATCGGAGTTCATTCAATTGCTCTTGTTGCCGCTGAGGACAGAAGTCAAGCAGGGTTTTTGCTCGTCGTCATTGCTTTCATTTGGACGTTTTTGGCAACGTGGCAACTTCAACACTCGCTTAGAGCTGAAAATCAAATGATTGCAAGTCGAGAGAAAGTAGGTCTTGAAGAAGGCACAGAATTGCTTTATTCGGACGATGACGAAAGCAGCGATCTGTTGATGGATAATGTATCAGGACTGCGTGGTCGTCCTGATCAAATCGTTATCATCGATAGCGAGTTCATCCCTGTCGAGCAGAAAACCGGTAAAGTTCCGAAGAAACCACATCAGTCCCATCGTTTGCAACTCTTGGCATACATTTCTCTTGTCGAGAGTAGTACAACAAAATCACCACCATATGGCGTATTACGATACGGCAATGAAGACATCCATCAAGTCTATTGGGATGAACACGCAAAGGAAGATCTTCGTAAGAGCATCATCGAAGTGCAACGATTAATGGTCGAAGGCGGAGCAAAACGCAATCATGACCGTGAAGGGAAATGCAGAAGTTGCAGTCGTAGGTATGCTTGCAGCGAATCCCTCGTTTAATCGACCACACAAATGTCATCCTGAGGATAGATTGTGCACGTGCGCGTGACATCAACACTCAGAAGGAAGTTGTCTTGTTCAGTAACAATACCTCCACCTGTTCCTGTGATGAATATATCCCATTCTCCGGAAGCAAACCGTCCATCAAAGTCAGGTTCGAGGAGAAGATAGGGGGCAGTTTTGGTTGTATCATGGGTTGCGTTGTAGCGAAGTTCACCGGCCGGATCTCGGATTTCAACGCTCACTTCACGGAAATCAAACACTTCGGGTAGAAGTTCACGAATTATTTCTCCAGCCATTTCGGTCTTGAAATAGACACCAATCTTTGTCACTTCTTCGTCAATCATGAATTGTTCGTTCCACTCTACATTGATTTCTGCGTTAGTAAATGCGTGCTCGACAACGGTTGTTTCAATGGCTGTATCAAGACCGACATCGCCACGGAGTTGCTCCATGTACTCTCTACTCTGGAGCAAACCAAGACAGCCTGAAGCCGAAACAAGCAACATCGAGAGGGTCAGAAAGACCGCCATCATTCGTTGCTGCATGGTTTACCCAAACAACTCAACGATATAGAAATCACCCCGTCACGGGGAAGCGTTCAAACACTCAAGTTTGTTCAAACGGTCTGCCTGAATGACGCAACAACAACTCCGAGCGTAAGCGATGACGAACCCTATGAGTGCTGACAGGCAACCCTCACTCGAATTTCGCACCGCAGGTTGGGCATTCTTTTGCATCTGCAGGAATAACTGCACCACAAGCACCGCAATCTGCTGTTTCAACTTCAGGTTCTCGCTTTCGACGAGATCGTCGACGAGGCTTTGCAGCCACACTCTTGTCACCATCATCATTAGTGAGAGGTGCTTCAGGCTCGTCTTCAAAGGCAAAGTCTGCACTCGCCTCAACGATTTCGTTTCCTGCGAGTGAACTGTCCGTAATACCCATGCCTACAACGACTTTTTCACCAGGCATAACGCCCTCTTCGCCCGTAAGTTCATACAAATCTCCACGGATTTCAGCATCACTAGCTGAGAGAGTATTCCATGCTGATCCATCTTTGTCTTCACCGTCATCTTTGAGTGATTTCATCTTGTCCTTGGTCGGCAAGAATGCATCCAAATCATGTCCTTCAAAGGATTCAGATACCGTTTTCAATGTTGGAACAACTTGGCTTTGCATGGCTTCAATTTCTTCTTCTGTCATGTCTTCCATTGCGATTTCATCTGCGTTTCGCAAGTCATATGCCGCAGTAACTTCTTCTTCAGCAGCGACAACATTCTCATCCCATTCGTCCTCAAGATTGGATTCATCGTATCCAAACTCCTTGACAGCATCTGCAAAATCCTCGGATCCGCTTACAATCTCATCTTCATCCTCTTCTGGTAAGGAGACGAGTTCCTTCTCTTCTGGTACCTCGCGAACTCGTCGTTCACGGCGTTCAAAGAAGGACGATACATCTTGTTCTGTACCGCAGTAAGGACAGTTCTCCATGAGATCTGGAATGGATTCCCCACATTCCATGCAATCATGGAATTGAGAGCGTGCCTTACGTAAGTTAAACGAGCAATGGGGGCAGCGGTTTTCATCACCTTCTAACTCTCCATCACAGGCAGGACAATAATTGAAAATATCTCGTTCGACTTCTTCCTCACGCTCCCGAGTGAGAAGAATGGCGCCCACAAGAACACCGATTAGAGCAAGAGCACCAACAAACATCAGGACTGCTGTTCCCGTCCCGTCACTGTTACCGCCAGATGAACTGCTCCCATCTACAAGGGCTGTCGAGAAGGAACGCTCATATGTTGAAACAATCATTCCATCAGAGGGAACAAACTGAACGATTGACATCTTCCCAGATGCAGTAAACGTACACGAAACTTCAGCACGATCCCCGGGATTTTCTATGCTAACATCAATGATATCCCACGTAGTCTGGCTGTTTCTACAGGTGAAGGCAACATCGCCTGAACCTCGAGTTGATTTAACATCCAAAGACATGGTATATGTTTCACCAGAATTGAGCGGGAAGGTTGCTGGTTCTCCCTTCGAATCAATGATCACAATGGAATCATCGTCCCAATCAAGTTGGAGATTAGCCTCAACCATCACTGAACCTGTCGCTACGCTGTTTGTAGAAACACGATCGTATGAACCAGTAGAAGCCTTCCATTGTACATTGATTTCAGCCGTGTGCTGACCTAGAACTGTGCCGTGAGAAGTTGTGTAAGTGTAGGTTTGACCAGACTCAAGTGGAATTGGAGGGGATTCAATCGTCTGTCCTTCCCATGTGTAAAGGAAGGTTCCTGTGACCGATACATCACCGGTATTCGTTGCTGTCATCGACCAACTAACGAACTCTCCTGCAGGAACTGATGAGCGATTGGCAAGAGCCAGTGGGTCAACGAAAACATCTGGGATTTCTGGAAGCGTAAACGTTGTCAGAGCCTCATCATTGTCAACACTTTCCTGGATAAACGACCCTGATGCATAAGGATCGATGAGGACTGCAAGCGTATATGCCCCGGTTGGTAGGCCTGCAATGTCCGTACTCTCGATGGTCGTTGACCAAGATTGTTGACTGAAACCTGTTCCTGAAATTGAGACATTGAACGGTTGCAGTGCACGAACAAGTGAAGCACCTTCACGGAATTCCAACACCATTGGGACCACTGTTGTTCCTTCTCCTGCTTCACGTGAAAGAGTTCCAGAAACGGCCCATGGTCCAATCAGCGACCCATCTGTATTGAGAATGGTTACATCACCTAGAAGGGTTAAATCCATTCGAGGATCAACAACAAGAGGAAGTGTCGAATCCTTGCCTTGCTCTGAAGACTCCAAAATCTCATCTTGGGAATCTGGTGTAATGACAATCTCGTACGACCCTGTTGAAGGAGCTACAAAGGTCGTATTGACCCATACTTCCGAGCCTGCTGGGATTGCTTCTGTTGGCAATTCTACATCACTCATTGAACCAGGGTATCGAATTCCAAGATGGGAGGTTGATGCATCGACGCTACCTATGTTTCCAATCTTAGTGTTGAGTTCAATTGTGTCACCTGCATGAATCCCGGTGGAGGGAACCATCGAAGTTTCAAGAACATAGAGACTTGGAAGTCCTTGAACTGTAAACGATTGATAAAATTCATGTGTAGGCCCGTTATTGTACGAATAACTAACCCAAAGTTTGTTTTCACCCTCGGTCAAACCATCCCATGTTGCTGACACAGTAGCAAAATCATTCGCTTGAATATCGATAGTACTCGTGAGTAGTCTTGTAGCGGTTGAAATTGAATTTGCGTAGAATGAATACTGTACGTCTGCAGCAAATTGGGAATTGGTGTTCTGAAGGGTTAAACTTCCTGTAATTGAACCGCCCTCAGTCGGACTTGCAGGTAGGATGCTCAGAGTTTGTTCCGAAGCCTGCACACCGTTACTATCGTACGAACTTGCTGGTACAATTGCAAGTGATGTAAGCATCAGAAGGACACAACAGACAGCATATGCGCTTCTCGCCATGATAATTCGACGACATGCAAAGCACTTGAACCCATCTGGTCAGAACCCCACCAGACTCCGTAAAATCGCATGGGAGAAGGGGAGATTTGAAGGATGGTCGCATACCTAAGCAAAGCATGGGAGGGAAGGGTATTGCCATCGGCCTCGTGTCTTTCCTACTTCTCTCCATGCTTTCTGTTTCAATGCCTCAGGCATCCATTTTGAGCGAAGATGTCAACATCCAGACCACCTCAGCGATGAGTATTGTCTTCTCCAACGGCCCTGTTGAGGATGAATCCTTAACGGGATTGAAGACCGTTTCGTTCACTCTATCGGGTACAGGAACCATTGACTCAATTTTGGTCGAAATCGCTCAGGTAGGCGGCTCTTATTCGACTCTTACGAATCTTACTGGTTCTCCTTGGCTGTTCAATTTTGACTCTACAGCAGTCACCAACGGTTCCTACACCTTACGGGCAACTGGTTGGGATTCGGATGTTAGTGATGTTACAATAACGACCAGCGAAGAGTTCACAATCGATAACCAGGTTCCAGTCATTACTGCATTTACAGCACTTTCACCAGACATCGGAAGCGGTACATCAAGTTCCGATCGTGCATGGTTCAATCTAAGCCAATCGGGTACGATTGAATTTAGGTATGGAATTTCTGATGATGATTTCAATCGTGCAACTCTTCAGAATGTTCCTGGTCCAGGAACACCTGCAACTGATGGCCCCACATCCTTGTCGTACGGATGGGATTGGTCCACCGGAGCATTTGCGGATGGTACATGGAATCCACGATTGACTGTCTTTGATGATTCTGGCCTCAGTAGTTCGGAAACGATTTTTATTGGAATCGACCAAACTGGCCCAACGATGAACAGCGTTTCGGTCGGTAACGGGGATGCATGGCAATCGACGAATTCTATTACATTGAGTGGAATACTTGATGCCGCAAACGACGGGACTGGTAGCGGGATCGATTTCGTCGAACTTCAGATTGATGGCGGAGCGTGGACATCACTTACCACCAATACACATGACATCGAATTGAGTGAAGGCAATCACAGTGTATCCCTGCGAGCAACCGACCGAGTAGGAAACATAGGAAACACTGTATCTGCTACAATCCGAGTGGATACATCGATGCCAGAACTTGTAGGATGGACTGTTGATCCATTAACCACAGATTTGTTAGGGACTGCAAACATCTCCTATTCCACGTACGACCTCCTCTCAGGTATAGATGAAAGTGCTGTTTCCTTGCAATACGGTTTCGATAGCAACGGTGTTGGACTCACACCTGACCTTTCTGGCCAATGGCTTGAACTGCCTGGTTCTGGGCTTGACAGAGGGTTGGCAATGGCGAATTGGGCGACGAAATCTCGTCAATACCTCATGCTTCGAGCAACCATTGCTGATGAAGCTGGTAACAGTGAGACGACTGAACCTCGTGCATTCCAAGTCATGCCTGGCCTCGATTTATCATGGAACACTACTGCAACTGATCTTGACCGTTTGGTTGTACGGCCCGGTGAAACCTTTGGAAATGTAACCATTACCGGTGAGTTACAATCCAATCAAATGTACGCTGGAGCAGTTGTCGTTAGTCTCGAAGCCGCCCCTGCAGACCGTAGTGCCACAACTCTGTGGACCGTCATGAGTGTTCAGACATTGCCTGCGGGTTCATTAGGTGATTCGGTTGAGACCATCGTTTGGTCCTACACCGTTCCGAACAGTGGCCAATATGACCTGCGTGTTCGAATCGACCCAACCAACGTTATTGATGAAAATAGCGAGATCAACAACGACCATTACATGGTGGTAACTGGAGCAGATATATCGAGCCCTGGTCTTGTTCCATCATTCGCACCGACCTTGATTGCGGTAATTTGTGTTGGTTTCTTTGTTGCTTTGCTCCAACAACGAGATTGAAAAAGAGTGGCAGGAGGCATTGATACATGCGACAGGGGCTACCACGTATTCCAAAGGACCGAATTGCTGTCCTCATTGGTTCAAAAGGATCGACTGCAAAGGCGTTACGCCAAGCTTCAGGGGCAAAAGAATTCCATATTGATTCTGAATCGGGTGATGTTGAAGTTGTCTGGGGCGAACCGGGCTCTTATGACCCCATTAAGGCGATGAAATTCCCTGATGTCATCAAAGCAATCGGGCGAGGGATGGCACCGAAGGCAGCTATTCGCTTGCTTGATGACAATCACTTCTTCGAAATGGTTGATTTGAAGGACTTTGTTGGGAAACGATCCCAGCAACAGCGACGAATACGTGCACGAATTATCGGTAGCCAAGGTAAAATCCGACGCTTAATTGAGAATCTCACCGATGTGGAAATTACGATTTACAAATCAACGGTCGTCTTGGTCGGTGATTCTGACGGACTTGGTCTTGCACGACAAGCCGTAGAGATGATTGCTGGCGGTTCCGAACATGGGAGTGTTCTCTCCTTCCTCGAGCGAAGTCGAAAGCGCATGAAGATTGACAATCGTTCCCTTGACTACATTGAGACACGAACGGATGGAGAGGATTCTCGAACCGATGGATTTGATGGACTTGTCCCTGGATTGGCAGATATCTCTGAGCGAAGGGGTCGTCGATTGCGCGCAAGCCAAATCGACCCTGCTGATGACGGTGCAGTCGAAGCCATGATGGAAATGGCTGAAGACGAATCCGTCACCTGGGAAGAAGAGTGAATTATTCCTCTTCTCGCTCAACAACGTGAGACAGATCCATTTCAAGAACATCGTACATCGCATCTGCTAATTCAACTTCAATTCCATTCTTGTTGGCCCATTCCACAAGACGGGTAACGTCTCGAACAAGAAACTCCTTTGCTTTTGGATGATGTTGAACTACACCCTGTCCAACATCGATTACCATTGGAGCATTGCCATGCCAGAGGATATTGAACGGAGAGAAATCGCCATGAACCAACTCTGCTTTTTGCCAAGAGACTGCAAGGAATTCAAGCATTTCATCGTAGACTGACTGTGGGTGATCGATTTTCACATCCCTCAGTTTTGGAGATGGTTGAGATTCCGTTCCAAGATAATCCATGACCAAGACATTCTTCTGAATAGCAATCGGTTGAGGCACAGGTAGCCCCCATCGATGGAGACGCATCAAGTTTCGATGCTCTTTACGGACCCAGATATCCACGAGATCACGATGTCGACGACGAAGTCCTCCGAACCGAGGGTCGCCCTCGATGTATTGCATTAAATTCTTGAAAACCGCATTGGAGGTGTGGAAAATTTTGACAGCGACACTCTTTCCTTCGAGGTTTGTTCCATGGAAAACGTGAGCTTCTTTACCCCGTGCAACTGGAAAATCCAATGTGTCCAATACTCCTGCATTCATCAGTTTGTAAAGTGACATGAGCGTTAATCGGTCAAACACTTGGTCGAACACTCTTCGATCAACCCAGTCATAGGTCCCACTGCCCATTGCTCCCTGGATACGATTCTCGATTTTCTTGAACATGCGTTTGTTCTTCTCATCCTTCATCCAGTTGTACTGACTGTCTTTTTTTGCCAAATCTGAGACAAACCTCGAGTTTTGTTGTTCATCATAATCATCGTCTGCTTGTTCTTCAGTCGAACGCTGACGTCTGTTCCGCTTACGACGGGTTTGTTTGCGTTGACGCGTACGTTCCGTCAACTCATCCCAATCATCGCCAGAACGTGCCATATGAACACCCCTCACAGTCTTACTTATGTTCGATGAACTTCAACCCTTTGCTGCTTATGCAAACAAAGCATCGATATCATCGTCATCGTCGTCGTCATCAACGAGTGGTTCAGGTTCTGGCATCTCTTCGACAACGGGTTGTTCCTCAACAGCTGCCTCGCTATCATCTTCTGAGCCGAACATGTCGTCAACATCATCATCGTCATCTGAGCCAAACATGTCGTCAACATCATCATCGTCATCTGAGCCAAACATGTCGTCAACATCATCATCGTCGGCTATTTCAACTTCCTCTGGAGCATCTGATGATCCGAACAAGTCGTCTCCAATGTCATCATCATCAACACGTGAATTCATGCCAAACATATCGACAACTTCTGGAAGCACTTGCTTACGTGAAAGGTACATCGCTTGTGTTTTGGTGTAGCGGTGCTTAACATCCGCCTTTGAATCTTGGAAATCCCATGGCCATACGATGATCAAATCGCCTTCACGAACCCATTGTCGACGTCGCATCTTACCAGGGATTCGAGCCATTCTGGTTTCACCATCAGCACAAAGAACAGTAACACGACGCCCACCCAAGATTTCTTCAGCGAGTGCAAACATTTCCCCTTTATATCCGAGTTCTCCTTTTGATTTCCCATCATTGGGAAGTTTGACACGGATTTTACCAGATGAGCCTTCAGGATTTTCCAAGCGTGCGAGTTCTTCCTCGTCCACTTTTTCCTCACGACGTCGTCCCATAGGGTCTCACCATGTTATTCGAGAGGTCAACCCCTCTTGAAGTCGCCCCTCCTCAACGAAGTGATTCAGCAGCATCTCGGCATATATCGATGAGTTCTCCACCAATCAGTCCAAAGGCGATGGTCCCAAGTGCACAAAGTGCAATGGCAACACGTATCGATGAGCCAGATGCAAGTGGTCCTTGACGACCTTCTTCTGGCTCATGGAAGTACATGACAACTCCAACGCGTAGGTAGTAGAACATCGAGATGGCACTGTTGATGACCATTAGCAATGCAAGCCACCATACCCAGTGTGCATCACCGATCGATGAAAGCGATCCGGTTCCAGTAGCGACCTCAACGATTCCCATAATGACCAGTAACTTTGACAGGAACCCTGCCATTGGTGGGACACCAGCAAGTGAAATCATGAACAAGAACATGGCGACTGCAAGAAGCGGTTCTCGCTTACCGAGTCCTGAAAGGGATGAGAGGCGGGATGCTCCTCCTTCCATTTCGAGTGCTCCTAGTACAAGGAATGCTCCAAGTTTGAAGAAGACCAAAACGAACATGTGGAAGAGAAGCGCTGCAACAACGACATCCATTGCATCGCCAGCGTTGTCAACAAGGCCCCAGTTCCATGCTCCAATCGCTGTTAGTGCTGCAAGCATGTATCCTGCGTGAGCAACCGATGAGTAAGCCAGCATACGTTTTGGATTGTCGCTTCCAAGGGCAGCGATGTTACCCCAAGTCATTGTAACGGCTGCAAGGATACCGATGAGACCAATCCAAACTGCTGAACCATTAGCATCTGCTTCAGGAACGGTGATAATCAACAAGACCCGCATCAAACCGAGCATACCCATGGCTTTGCTTGCCGTTGCAAGTACACCAGCAACTGGACTGTTCGCACCCGAATAAGCGTCTGGTGCAGCAAAGTGGAACGGAACAGCACTGATCTTGAAAGCGAATCCTACGAGGACGAATCCTAGTGCCATCATACTGAGGGATGTAGCTCCTTGCGCCTCCCAAGCAGTTGCGAGTTCATCGAATTGGAGTGAACCAGACCACAGGTAGAGCATGCTGAGCCCATAGAGCCCTACTGCTGAAGCAACGGACCCTACGATGAAATACTTGGCACCACCTTCTGAACCTGCTCGTGTTTCCTTGTGGAACGCAACTAGAATGTAGGTTGAGAATGATGCTAGTTCAAGACCAACGAACAGGACAAACATATCTTGAGCAAGAGCAACAACGCTCATTCCAAGTGCTGAAGTCAGCATGAGGATATAGAAATCAGCTTGGCGACGGTTGTTGAACAAAACATCCATGTCGTCGCTCTTCTGTGGACCGGTGGGTAATCGATCAAGCGATGCAATGGCTGCAAGAAGCAGTGCTGCAAAGAAGATAGCCTCGAAGATTCGGGAAAACATGTTCACCTTGAAGATCTCAAGCCCATTCTCGCTCGAGATGACCTTACCGTCAGCCGCTGAAGCATCAAGAAGATACCAAACCACTTGGAACAATGCAAGAGCCATCGTAAGAACAGCCAAGAGACCGGGTAGACGTGGTGATGCTACAAGTTTGTAACGTGTTCCACCAAGGAACCATGGCAATCGAATGGATGTACCAGGAACTCTGAATGTTCCATTTCCAAGGTTTGGAATAATCATGATGAGCATCAATCCAACGAAGACCGTTAACTCTGGACCGAGTGTTTCAATCATTTCCATATCAAACCCAGTTTCAGTTGACATATCAGGCACCTCCAAGACGAAGGAAGGTCATAGCACTTCGAGTCCACATGTCCATCATGTCGAGGAAAATCCACGGCATGACACCAAAGAGGATGGTAAAGGCTGCAAGCAAGAGCATTGCAATCTTTTCTGAGTTGTCAATGTCTGGAACTGGATCTCCGTGCAGGCTTTCTGGAGGTTGTGTTGCCTCTCCACCTTCGAAGATGGTTCGCTGCATGGACCATAGGTAGTAAGCTGCGGTTATCGCAAGAACAAGACCTGGGAAGATGATCCACCAGCCGTATGCATGCCAGTAAGCTACCATGAGCATCAATTCAGCAACGAATCCTGCCAACAATGGAAGACCGAGAGAGGCCATCCAACCGAACATCATGCTTGTGGCAAGCCATGGTGAGTGCTTGGCCATACCTCGCATTGCTCCAATCTCCATGCTATGGTAATGGTGCTTGAAAGCGCCACAGACGGCGAACAGCATTGGGCTGATGATTCCGTGAGCGAACATCATAAACAGTGCTGCAGCCCATCCGAGCGGTTGCATGCTTGCAATACCCAGTAGGATAACACCCATGTGTGAAACAGAGGAATATGCAACCATCTTCTTGAGGTTTGTTTGTCCAAGACATACGATGGCCCCCCATACGAGAGAAACCAATCCGATCATCATGATTGCGAATTGGAATGTCTCCAGTGCATGAGGGAAGAGAGAGATTGGGAGTCGGAACATACCGTAAGCACCCATCTTCAACATCACACCAGCCAGCATCATCGAACCGCCAGTTGGTGCCTGAACGTGTGCATCAGGAAGCCAAGTATGGAACGGTGCTGCAGGGAGTTTGACGAGGAAACCAAGCATGAGCATGATGAAGAGAACCTTCTGAACTTCAAGACCGAGCCAAACACCACTTGCATTCGCACCGCTTGCTTGGACAACCATGTCTTGCATGTTGAAGGTTTGAGTATCCATAAGGAAGTACATCGTTAACAGACCGAGCAACATGATGACGGATGCAGTGAAGGTGTAGATGAAGAACTTCTGAGCTGCATACTTTCGATCTTTTCCACCCCACTTGAGAATCATGAAGAACATTGGAATGAGGGTTAATTCCCAGAAGACATAGAACATGAACATGTCAAGAGCGACGAAGACACCGATAAGTGCGCCACCGAGCATGAGCATGAGAGGGAAGTAGGTTGCACCAGCCTTCTCATTCCATGTGGCGATGATGGTAATTGGCATCAAGAGCGTCGTGAGCCAAACCATTGGGAAGGAGAGACCATCAACACCTACGGTCCATGTAATTCCAAGTTGTTCAATCCAAACATAGGATTCTTTGAACTCGAAAGTGTTGAACGCAATGTCATTCCAACCCACATCTCCAATCTGTCCGAGGAACATCATGGTTGTAACACCGAACATTGCCAACGAGATGATAAATGCAGCCATTCGTACTGGTGCGTCGAACTTCGCACGTGTTGCTGCATTGAGACGTGATGTCAGAATCAGCAAGAAGATACTCGCAAGAATTGGAAGAACAACCAGCAAGGAGAGGTAATCAGTGTTCAAATCATCACCTCTAGAAGCAAGTAGATGACAAGGACACCCAAGGCCGCCATCATAATGTAATCACGAGCAGATCCTGTCGTTAAACGACGAACCTGTATTGAGATTCTCTGAGATGTCGATTCAATGGTCTTGATGGTTCCATCAACGACCTTACGATCAAAGGCTGCACTGACGTTTGCAAAGCCAGCAACAAGTTTGAGCATAGCCGCATCGTACCACTTGTCAAAGTACAATCGTTCTTTGAGAGCATCTGAAAGGCCTGAGTTGGCCCATGCACTGTTGTCAAAGCCGCGTTTTGCATTAACTCGAGAGGAGAGGTTGATGATTGGTTGCATCCATGGTTTGGCTTTCTCGCCTTCTTTGAGTGCCCCACCATACAACGCCATTGCAAGACCAGGTCCAACAATGGCTCCGATGAAGATGACAACATAGGTCAGCACAAAGAAGAAGGCATCAGGATTGAGGAAGATGTGTTCAAATTCGTAAATAAGACCATCGATCAATCCCTTTTCACTGAAGAATTCATAGCCACTGTCACTTGACCAATGTGTAAACATCATTCCTGCGAGAATGATGCTTGAGAGGGATACGAAGGTGAGAGTCACCAATGGAATCGGAATCCAAGGGGTGTTCTCATGAACATTGGCTGCAACTTCTGTCTTTGGTTTACCAGCAAAGGTCTTGAACCACATTCTCGACATATAGAAACCGGTCATTGCTGCACCCAGAAGTACACAGAGGGCCGGGAACCAGAACAGTGGTTCTTCGCGAGCAACTCTCCAAGTATTTGCGATGATGCCTTCCTTAGACCAGAATCCACCAATCAGTGGCAGACCCATAATCGAAGCAGAACCTACGAGCATTGCTGTAGCAGTGATGGGCATCTTGGATGCAAGGCCGCCCATGTTCGACATCGACTGTGCATCAAAGTCGTCATGGTGATCGTCGTGATGGTCGTCATGGTGATCGTC
>TARA_B100001113_G_scaffold253913_1_pt1 | contig 18184 bp, 14 predicted proteins | sample TARA_B100001113 | Tara Oceans TARA_B100001113 (sample SAMEA2622402) | marine metagenome | biome: marine biome (ENVO:00000447); feature: deep chlorophyll maximum layer (ENVO:xxxxxxxx); material: "saline water (ENVO:00002010), including plankton (ENVO:xxxxxxxx)" | depth 50 m | reverse complement strand
TTATCTTCAGGGATTGTTACATAATGTTCTTCAAAAAGACCCTTCATGCCAGACAGGAAGGATTCAGTCATTTCGGTCTTGAGACCATGTTCGATAGCCAACTCATTCTCGGACATCCACTCTTGGCAGACGTACTCAAGATATGCGTCAACTCTTTCGGTAAGAGTTCCCTTAAGGGCTTCTCTTTCCTCATCCAGACGCTCGGCGTACTGGACCTCCAGGGATTCCTGGATTTCTTTGATTTTAGAGGTCAATGCGGCTTCAAAGATGACTCTCGCCTTCTCTTTGAATTCTTCGGAAAGATCTTCGCCACCGAGGAGGGCATTTACGTCCTCATCGATATCGATAGACTCTTCAGTAACTTCTTCGGATTCGGAAACAATTTCTTCCTCTTCCAGGACTTCCTCTTCAACTTCGGCTTCTTCTTTAGCCATACCCTTCATGGGATCAGCAGCCTTAGCACCCTTATTTACTACATCCTTGACGGTAGCGATCTTAGGCTCTTTGAGCTTTGCAGAGTCGTTATCAGGTTTGTAGTTCTCGGGGGTAGGACCACCAAGATCTTCGTAAGAAGTTTGCAGGCCTTCGCCGGCATTGGAAAGCTTACCCATACCCTCGGCAGGTTTGGCGTTAGCATTCACAGCAGTTTTAGATTGCTCCATTTCTTGTAAATCTCCAAGAGACATTTTAAGTTACTCCGATTAACCTTTTTTAATCTATATTTATTTATAATTTGTATATTTCAATAACTTATCAGAGGTTACTGAGGAAGTTATTGAACAGGTCGAGCTTTTGCTCGTCAAGTTGTTTTTGATCAACCAGAGTGTTGATCTCTTTGTAGGTTCTAGCAGCAGCTGCTTCACGCAAAATACCACCATCCCATACCCACTCTTTACCTTCCATGATACCTTCGACGAAAGCATCAGGAGCAGAGGGGTCGGCTACGATGTCAGCTGCAGTGGCCAACATAAAATCGGGTCCTACAACATTGACACCTTCTTTGGTTTGCATCAGAGATCCGATACCTCTAGAAGAAACACCCAGTTTGACTCCTTCGCCAATGAGAGATTCTGCAATCTTACCCATTGGAGTAGAAAGGATTTTTGCCTTACCAATAAAATTGGTACCGCTCTCCTTGAGCGACACGATCTTGTGACTGACGCGATCCAGATTAACAGTTGGGCCATCTGGATGTCCGAGTTCTCCAAGAGCCCTCCCAGATTGAATGTGGTTTTCGTTATATCTTTGGACTTCCTTTCTCAAGGTATCCATCTGATACATTCTACCATTTCGATTGCAGATATCTCCCTGGAGGAAAATACCTTCAATAAACATTGACTTCTTACCGTTCTTTTCTTCGACGATAAAATCAACTGATTCGATTTCTTCTCTGATTAGTTTCATTGTTCTCAGGATGCTTGTACTTGTTGAATGTATGCCTTGCCAGTTCCGGCTTCAGTCTTAACGGCAACTTTGAAAGACTTTCTCAACGTTGCATCGGGATCAGCAAATGTTCCAGATACTCCAGAAGAGTTGTAGCTAACAGTAATTCTAGTACCGAAGAATCCTCCAACACCAGATGATCTGTCAACTGCAGTAACTGTTTGATGACTGAAATCAAACGCGGATTGACTTGGTGCAGTCAGAGATACAGTATCACCCACATCAAAAGGACTACCAGTTCCTTCGGGAAAATCAATGATTGTAGATGATCCCTTGGTAACACCTACAACTTTCTGTGCAGAAACAGGACCCAGAGAGATCTTAAGATCGTCACTGGTTCCAACGTAGATGTTTTCATTTGTTGCAGTCGGATTAGATCCGTAATTCACATATACACCAACACTTTCAGCAACAACTCTCAACGTATCAGACTGTTGCGAAATTGCAGAGGTCTGAGCAGAGGATGTACTGGTGCTTACAGTGCTATTAATTCCAACAGGTCTGGTAGCGCTCATTATTTTCAATAGTTCTATAATACTTATTTATTATTCTTCTTCCTCATCCTCTGTTTCTTCGATTGATGCCTCTACCTCATCAACAACATCTTCCTCTGTTTCGGTATCTTCTACCTCAGCAGTAGGATCATCGAATACCGATGCTGCTACATTAGGTCTGATAGTTTCAATCTCTTGAGCGCTCTTTTGAAAGAGAATGTCTTTAATTTTGTCACTGATTTGTGAAGCGTTTGCGTCGTCTTTGACGAGCAAATCCATAAGTTCGTCCATAAAAATAGTTAGTTCTACAAAGGGTATTTAGATTTCACCACCAGGGGGTCTCTTGGTAGCAGGTGGAGTTTCAATTGGTTTCTCATCAATTTCTGGAGCTTGAGGTGTTGCTCCCAACAATCCGCCAGTGGTATCACCAGGAACAGGTGCAGGTGCTCCAGCAGGGGGAGCCATACCAGTTGCAGGATCAACCATTGCATTTGGATCAGGAATCACACCGTTCTCAATCTCTTTTTCGATAAGTTCATCCTGTTCAATAATCTCCTCGTCAGTTTGTCGGAGAATATTACGTCTAATATAATCTGCGGAGTAATACTTACCGACATAAGGTTCAGCCAAAGCTGCAAGATTCAATCTTTCGGTTGTCAGTTCTGCATCCTTAAGTTCTGCGAAGTGGTTGTCATACAGGAAGTCATACTGAATATGATCAGCCATATACTCCCAGTCTTCAGGAGTAACAACATTCTTGAGAAGAAGTTGAGTCTTCAGCATGTCATTGAACATTGCTGAGAATCTTTTTCTCATTCTACCGACAAACTTGGAGAACTTAATCTCGTCTCTCAAGATTTCAGAAGAACGACCCAGAGAGAAACCTTCCTCTCCACCAATTCTGGTTTCAGGAACATTCAAAGCTTTGTAGAGTTTTCTTTGGAAGTAGTTGATGTCAGTAATCTCACCAAGATTCTGACCACCAGGTAGTGTAGTAATTTCAGTACCACGACCACCCTCACGACGAGGGAGCCAGAAGTCTTCCATCATGGACATAAACTTCTTGTCATCTCTCATCTCACCAGTGTTTGCATCATAGACCATCTTGTTTCTATAACGCATCATGACATCACGCAGGTATTGTTCTGCCTTTACCTTAGGAAGATTACCAACGTCAATGTAGAAGATTCTACGTTCTGGTGCTCTTGACAATCTATAGATAACCAGCGAATCCTCAATCATCATCAACTGATTGAGAGGTTTGATTGCTTTATGCATCCAGGACAATGTGAGTCCTTTGTTTCTATCTACCAGACCAGAGGTACAATACGTGACAGAATCACGGGTAAGTTTAATACCTTTTTGTGCATTACCTGCGTATCCACCACGGGCAGTACCCATATCTGGTGTGTACATGAAGTATTCTTCAATCTCTGGGAAATTATATGCAGTGGGATTGGCAGATCTACCAAAATCATCCCTCACATTACCTACAGTTTTATCTTGCTTCTTGAGTTTTCTTACGTATCTACATTTAGAAGCGTCAATATATCTTAGTTCTTGAATACCCTCTTGAGGATTCTTCTGGTCAATAACTTTATTGTAATATAGTCTTCCGTCAATGTACCAGTTACGGAAGATTTCGTGAGCTTTCTTATCAAAATCTAAAAGTTCAAGGATGTATTTGAACTCTTCTCTAACAATTTTTTTAATATTATCACTTGCATTGAGATTAGACAACTCAATGGCTACAGGTGAGTCGTTCGTATCTGCTACAATTGCTTCGTTTACAACATCTTCAATTGCACTATCACACTCAGGATAGAGTGCCATTGTTCTGTATCTTCTAATTAAATCTGTCTCATTACGGTAGAGACCTTCAATGTCTAAATTATAACTACCAAAAAATCCACTACTGGAGAAGGCCTCCGCTCCATCCTGATTAGAAGGAGGGATCGGAGAAACTACGCCAGGTGGATTCTTCTCGTTATCTTCAATTGAAAAACCAAATAATCTGGTCATTATGAGTTACTAGACTGCTTGTCTAGTTATTTATCACGTAATCAGAACTTCGCCAGAATTAGCTCCGGTAGACTGAGTTGCATTACCGATGGTGTAGAACTGGATGTCGAAGGTGACATCAAATTCTTCCAGGGTATCGCCGCTATCATAGCTCAACTGAATCTCACTAACCGTGGTTGGGAAGATGTCAATAAACTTGTAAGTTCTAAGAATAGCAGACTCACCACCTTCATTGGTGGTTGCAAACTTTTCAGAACCTCTACCAAGTTGTTGAACGTAAGCATCACACATGTAAGATGCGGGGTTGGTAACACCAGTAGCATCGTCGAGCTTACTGATTACGTTTGCCCATCTTTCAAATGCTGTTCTGAGTTGGAAGTCCTCATCATTAATGACGGTGACGGTCCAAGGATCGAAGGTTCTATCACCAGCAACCTTCAAGTTTCTACCTCTAAAAGGTACCTGGAATGAAGGTGTATTGGATGCTGGGAGAACTGCAGCCTTACAAAGGAACTTAAACGTTCCGTTTTCAGACTGGTCTCCACTTCCCCATGCATCAGTGATAGAGGTGGGGAAGGAAGGAATCGAGACTTCAAATAGATTGGGGCGGGCCCCTCCGCCCGCTAGTCTCGATTTAAATTGTGAAAGGGTTCTTGTTTCTGCCATTGGTTAAGCCTCCTTAGTTATTTAATAAAATCAAACAGTTCCTACAACTTCCTGGAAGTCAACACCAGTTCTGGTGGCAACAAACGTCAGGGTGATGAAGTTGATAGACTTGGATGGCTTAAGGAAGATGTCTGCCCTAAACTCATTGTTGTCAATTACATCAGGAGTGTTGTTTGTCTCGTCGCAAACTACGAGGAAGTCAATCAGACCTCTCTTAGCTTGTACATCCCTCAAGAAGGGTTCGACGATATTGACAAAGTTCGCTCTTGTATTTGAATCGTTGAGTTCAAACAGCTGTGAATTAGCAGCATTTTGAAGTGATTGCTCAACAGTCAGGAACAGTCGTCTTACGTTGATTCTATCGAATGCAGAGGCGTAACCCAGAGCAGTCTTGTCACCGAATAGAACAATACCAGCACCTCTTTGAGTGATGATGGAGTTAATTCTAGATCCGTAAAGGACATCTCTTTGAGCCTTAGATGGATTGTATGCCATCTTAATTGCATTGTTGATGATACCTCTTTGGATACCTGCAGGTGAGAACCAAGGATATGCTTGAATTGCTGTTCTTACCATCAAACCAGCAACGTCACCGTTGGTTGGTACGAATCTAAACACGTTATTGAATCTATCAAACATGTACTTGTAACCAGTGTCAAGTACAGCAAACGAGGAGGATGAAATAGGTGCGTAGAATTGAAGAACGTTGGTCGTCTGAGTTGCAGGATTAGAAACGTTAACAACGTTAGCTCTGTGTGGAGAGATGGTTGCTACACAATCCTTTCTACCATTTGCAACAGAGATGAGGTAGTTGGCCTTAGCCTGAGACTGACTCTCAACTTCCAAACCAGGACCCATCAAGAGGAAATCTACATCGATTTCATCTTTATTATCGAACAGTCCATAAGCGGTTACAAGGTTCGACAGGTCAGCGGACATACCACCGTTTGCCTGATAGTCAGCACCACCCTTGAGTGCGTAAGATACAGAACCAAGTGAAGCAAAGTTATTATTCAGTGCTACTTGACCCCACAGACCTTGTGCTACAGTGAATGGTGTATTACCAGACGAGAAACCTGATGCAATTGGGATTGTGTTATGGAAGGTATCTTCCTTCTGAGAAGGATTGTAACCTGCAAAGATGAACTTGGAGTTCAGTGCAATAAAGTCCTTATAGAAGGTCTTAGTTGGATTATCGGCGTCAGCCTCACCATCAGATGCCTTAGACAAGGAGATGAATGACTCAAGGATATTTCCTTGTACTCCAGTTACACTTCCGGTGTCATCGACTACAACAACGTGGATTGCGTCGTTCTTACCCTTTCTTTGAGTTACATACTGATTATCAACTGGTCTTGGAGCAATGCTCTTCCAGAAGATAGTGGAGTTTGCAAGACTCAGGGTCTGATCGTCATACCAGTCTTTGACAGCTCCAGCAGTTACAGTACCATGTGCTGTAGTAGCATCCTTGACGAACAGAACATCACTCTCCTTGAATGAAGCAGCGTCATTAAATTGCTGATAATTTACATCAGTTACAGTACCTGCCGTTGATACAATAGTCTGATAGGTAATACCTGCACCAACTGTAGGAAGTGAAGCAGCAATTCCTGTGTTAAGAGTAACCGAAGTGTTAGCAACGAAACTAGCGATCTTGATGCCACTATTATTAGGTGACAGGAAAACAGTTCCGGTAGTAATACCAGAGGTACTGTTCACGTTAATCGTTGTTGCACCTGCAGCAGCTGCTGAAGAGATAGTCGTTACACCAAGGTTTTGGATATCCTGAACCTCAGGGAAGTTTCTACTCAGAACTCTAACTTCGATAGAACTGTTACTGTTCTGTGCATCGGTATTTACACCAGTGATGATACCCTTAAGGGCACCATTAAACGTGTTAACAGCACCTGCACCAGGGATGTTAGTAGCAATTCTAGAGGTTGATACAGCAGTACCGACAACAAGATTTAATGCGCCAGGATTTGTATGTGCAATACCAATAATCTGATCTGCCTTATTGTCAATAGTACAGACTTTCAGATCGGTTCCCCACTCACCGGGGTTTCTTGCTGCCCAGTAATAGGAAGTATCATTGGTGTGATTCAGATCGTAATCATCAACATTTTCAATTACGACAGTGGTCGATGCAGTACCAACAGCAGCATTTGCGTTGTTGAGGTTGTTACCAGTAACTCGTACAACCTTAAGTACTCCACCATATGAGAGGAAAGAGTTTCCAGTCATCCAGTATTCATACTGTCTGTCAGTTCCAATTGGCTTACCAAAAGTATCCAGGAATTGTTGTTGCGTTTCAATAGTAATTGGCTCATTTACGGGTCCGATTGGAAATGGTCCGCAGATGGCGCCAATGTTGTCAAGAACGTTCTCAGCTCTTCCAACAGTTAAGTCAACTTCCCTGACTAATACTCCTGGAGATAATTGAGGAGTAGCCATGTTTTCTCTCTCCTATGGTCTCAATTTAACTAATATTATTTAGAAATTTGACCTTTTTGAAGACGTAAACGTGACGTAAGTTACCAGTCTGGGTACTCCCATCTAGACCTTGGGCACTTATCTTTCTTTTTTTCTCTCACATACTCAATAAAACACTCTTTACACACATATGAGTAAGAAGAAGGGACTGGGCCTCTGTCTTTTCTTGTCCTATAAAACCCGTCTACAAGGTTCTTGATATCTCCACAACTCTTACACTTTCTATCAGTAAGTAATAGATGATTTAATTCAATCTGCTCATCTAAATTCATCAATAATTACTCCAGAGTTCCCACCCTCCAGCATTACTACCATATTCATCATATGGACTTGCCGTGCTCCATCTGTCACCTTGAGAGTCAATAAACGAACCCTCATCTAAACCATCATTCATAAAACCAAACGGTGCCATGTCTTGTTCAATCTGGTTCTTCTGTTCTTCATATAATCTCTTACGAACATCCTGGTCTGTCAGTTCTTTGAAGTAGTCCTGGGCAACCAACCACGCGTAGATAACCAGACACATTGCTAGGTCATCATTACAACCCTCTTCTGCCTCGAAGGAATTGTTCTTCTGAATAAAGGTAGTCAGTTCAGAGATGATTTCATAGTCATTAAATACAACCTTGTCTCCCTCAATCATTGTCTTTAGGTTGAGTGACCCTACTTTCTTGACAGTCTTTGACATCTTGACACCTAACTGTGTCTTTGTTCCAGAGAATCCTTGTCCTACAACCTGACCTGCTCTACCTCTCATGGCACACATCAGTAGGTTCTGATACTCTAGGTCATATTGTAGAATGGAAGCCACCTGGTCTCCCACATCATTGACCTCACATAAGACAAAGGCGTTGTTGTATTGTTTGACAACTTCCCAGATGACATTAGGGAACAACATGGGTTTGATTTCATTGTTCCTATACTTAGCCACAATCTTGTGTGGGAAGGTTGTAATATCTGCAACGATGAAAGCTGAGTAATCATTACCAACACCACGTGCAACGTCAACCGTACACACATAGTCGTGGTCTTTCATGGGTTGTTCATAAACATCCAATCCAGCATTCCTCTGAAGTGGATTGTCATACACCATGGACTTTAATTTACTTGGTGCAATCAAAGTATCAACAGACCCAAGGAACTCACACTCAAACTCAATCTTGAACTGTTGTTCAGATGTGTTAGCAATGGTCTGTTCTTTCCAAATATCATCCCTACCTGGCACCTCTGACCAGTGAACATCTGTGGGGATATATTCATTCTTACCCTTCTCCGCATCATGCCACATACGGTAGAAGTGATTCATACCGTGTGGGGTGGAGACGATGATTACCTTCGTGCTTTGACCGGAAGTAATAGTAGGATAAACAGAGGCAAAGAAGGCATCTGCAATATGGTTTGGAACGAAGGCAAATTCGTCGAGGAAGAGAATGTTAAACGACATGCCTCGGACAGCACTTGCAGACGTAGAAGCAGCCAGAATCTTTGATCCATTTTCTAATTCGATGTTACCTTTGTTCCATACAAGAACACCCTGTTGCATCCACTTGGGTAAGTTCTCATATGCTGTGGCTAGTCTTGCGAGAAGTTCTCTAGCCGTCGTAGCTTTGTTTGCTAGGATACCAATATTAACACTATCATTGAAGATAGCGTAGTGTAAAAGATACGAGACACAGGTAGTCGATTTACCAGTCTGACGTGGCATCTTACAGATGTTAAATCTGTTCTTATGAAACCTATCAATAAGTTTCTCTTGGAAGTCGTAAGTCTTGAAAGGCTGAAGACCATGATCCAGAGTAACGATCTGAACATAATTACGAGCAAAATAGATAGGGTCTTCCCTACACTTTAGATACTCCTGAATTTGTTCTTCAGTAAATTCAATAGCGGTATTCGCCTTCTTAAGAAGGGGATTACCCAAGTAAACATCATTTGCCATATTATACTGTTGCTGAAGTTAGTGCAATTCCTACGTCTCCACCACCAAAGAAATCATCTTGCATTTGTGCTTGATTATTTGTGGCACCACCTGCTGCCCAACTGATGTATATAGGGTTACCATCTGCATTTACATCTTTAGTTGCAATGATATCACTATTTGACTCATCAAAAATATCAACGGTGTTGTTGGAGTGATATCTAATTGAGAACTTAGTGCTACCTGGATTGGGGTCAGTCCACTTATCAGATGAATAGTTGGAGTTACTAGTGTTAAAAGACCAACCCTTTAGTGCGTCGATTTCTTCACTAGTGTTAGTCTGCCAACTCCAATCCCAGAAAGTGTCTAAGTTTTCAACATTTGTCAGACCTGAACTGGCATTAGAGGATGACCACTGACCAATTTGAGAATTAATTTGAGTAGTGGGAAGTAACCAATGCATCTTATATCCTTGTGGAATACCATCCTTGTGTCTCCACACCTGATCTGCTGCATATGCAAGTACATTACCAGTGCTATGAATACCAGGTCCAACAGAAGTTTGATTTTCGGGGAATCCACCAATTCTCCAGTTCTTCCAAGGATTGTAATAATTTGGTGGTTCGTGAGCAATCTCCCATCCATATACTTCAACGCCTGTGGTTGATGTAGGAATTCTGGTTGAGTCACCTCCCATGGAGATAAAGACAGGATTACCATCCAAAGCAGAATTAGACACTGCCATAGTCTCCCTCACACCAGCCCTAACCACATCAAGTTTCAGTTTATTATCACCAGCATCGTACTTCAATCGGCAACTTTGTCCTGAAGTAGCAGTTGTTGAGATACCTGCCTGAACGGTGACTCCACCATCTTGTAAATCCTGGATCCTCAACTCACCAGTTCTCTTGAAACGGAATCCAACACTGAATCCATCAAAATCAGAATCTAGAACACCAATAATCATATTGTTTTTGGTAGAACCATTTTGATTGACGGCTAGTTGAGTCCAGATAAATTCTTGTCCAGGTCTCAATTTCTCACCCCAAGTAACCTTGCCAGCACCATTGGTAATGTTCTTAAAATTATTAGAAACATCTAGAACCTCTGCTGCTGTCTTCAAAGGCATCGTATTTTGTCTTAAATTCAATAGAGTATTTTTATTGTTTCCAGAGTTCCAGTCACGGTACTCCACAAACCAGGCTGCTTCATTCCACTCCCAAACAAATTGGAAAATGTGTGATTGATAATTAGTAACCTCTGTTGCACCAAAGAGATATGGATACATATCAGCACCATCAAGAGCACTATCACCAGAGATAATTACCTCATCAGTGTCCTCATCGAATAGATCCCAACTATTATCAGAATTGTATCTCCAAGAGATATTCCTACCAGTTAAATCTAATGTAAGAGTTGTTGATCCAGTATTTCTTGCAGTATAATTTTGATTCAGAGTAGCATTTTCTTCATTCTTGAGGACGTTACTACTATTTGATCTCCAAGAACCAGTTGCGTCACTGTATGGATTCAGTGGTCCATCACCATTACCAGTTGTGCCACCATATCCAACACCCCAGTATTGAAGTTTAGTTTGATCTCCGATAGTTGCCTTCATCTTATGTCCAGGTCTCATTGACCTGGTGGACTTCCAAACATCATCATCCTCCACACCTTCATAAATTGAATGTCCTGGTCTTGGTGTAGTATTAAATGATTCAAGAGTCCACTCTTGACTTCTTATTTGAGATACTGATGGAAGATTTCCTGGTGTTGATGCCTGTGTGCCTTCTTCAGATGAGAAGAAGATATGAGTTTCAGTTGCTCCTACTGCAACATTTGCTGAAGAGAGTAACCAATCATATGCTGTAGAAATCTCCCAGAGTTGTAATTTTTCTGACTCATAGTCAAATCTGATAGCATATGTTCCGTTCTCAACAACAATATCTTTATTCAGTTCAACACCTGTTCCCGCAAATGTACCATTTTTTGCATCCCAATCATCATCTGAGTGATCATAATACCACTTGGTAGACCAGTTTGATTTGTTATTTACATTCGTAATACCTGTTACACCAGTACCACCATTCCAAATACCAACATGAAGATCTTCAGCAGGAATTGCAAAGAGCATTTCCTCTCCTCTTCTCAACTTTGTTCCATGGAAAACTACACCTCCATCCTTATCATGTTGATTATTGGAAAGTTGAGCACCATTATTAAGGAAGAAGTAGTTTGTAGATGTACCGATTGATGTAATGGTTCTTAGATTAGTTACATCGATATCAACATTAGTCGAATCTTCTAAGGTGAGTCTCAAAGTTGTATTACCAGTTCCAGTTACAACACCACTAGAAACCGGATTACCACCACCAACAATATTAACTGTAGCAACACCACCACTAAGAGTAACAGCTGATACACCTGCACCAGTAAAGTTTACTGTATTACCACTACCAACTGCAGATGAATTTCTTTGGAAATCGATATCATTAGCATTCTTGGTTGCCTGACCATTGATATAATCAATAACTTGTGCCAGACTAAAACCAAGATCATCTACAAGAAACTGTCCGGTTGCGTTCTTCACTCTCACAGGATCAATTCGTTTGAACAGTCTCCTTGGTGTTACTCCATCCTTATTAAACTGGTCACTTCTAGTAACCCTAATTTTTCCTGGACGATTGGGATTTTCAATTGCTACAACAACACCACCCAGAGGCGCAGGAGGAATTCTAACTCCCTCAAAGAAGAGAGCACCCTGAGATACATCTGCAAAAATAGTTACTGCTCTTGCCATCTTAAGTCGTTACCGTTACTGTTACTGCTAATACTTCCAAAACACCTTCGTCACTTGGAATAACTTCAATATTGAAACTACCTGCATTTGATTGTGTTGTCCCTTCTAGGGTTGATCCTACAAAGAAGGAAAATAGGTTCTCACTTATATATTGTTGGTCTGCACCCTCATTCATAATGAGTGCTTGTTCTTTCTTAATTGTAAAGTTAGTCAATCCAGTTCCTTGAGTTGCAGTATTAGTGGTAAACTTCAACTGAACATCAAGGTTGGTATTATCAATATCAGGGTTAAATCCAAGTGCTGTTCTGACAAGACAAGAAGCACCGGTACCCAATCCTGCCAGAGAAAATTCGGTCTGACCGGTTCCTATTGGTGCATCAGTTCCAACGTAAGGATTAGTGCTTACACCAGACATGACAGAAGGCATGAACTGATGTACCTCAGCAACCTGAGGTTGAATCAATGTAGTAACACCTGCACCAATTTCTTGGGTTGTATTTGCTACACCAACAGTATAAAAATCAGTGGTATATGCATAAAAACCTTGAATTGCATCACGGACGGTTTCAGTGTCTACTCCTCCTCCACCACCACCATCTGCACCAACAAACGTACCTGTCGATGCCTGATACTTGAGGAACTTACCATCAACCAGAGCAGTATCTCTGTCAAGATCGTCAAGGAACTCAAGTCTGGTCTCACCGCCACCACCAAGGGTTGCCAGTTGTTGTTGAATTCGATTCAAGAACAACCTGTAATGACTAGACAAGTCATCCAGTGTGGCAAAGTTCTGATCTAGTGGAGTCAGAGGATCTGTATTGTTCTCAGTGGGAGGAACAACCAGGATACTTTCCTTTAGACCCGCAATCTTTTTATTCAGTTTGTTCTCAAGTACTTCGACTAAATTCTGAACACTCTTGACTGATTGATTTACTTTATCAATCTCTTCATCATAATATTTTACTTCAGGAAGTGCTTTTACTTCTTCTCTTAGATTATCGAAATACTTATTGACTTTATCATACTTTGTATCACTTTCATTTAGAACTTCACCGATTGTAGATGTAAGAAGTTCATACTGATCATTGATATGAGCCTTGAGTTTTTTATCTTCCGATTTAAATTCTTTGTTTAAGTTCCAAATACGGAGTGATGTTTCCCTTAGATTATCATAAATTTTATTTTTAATCTTATTAATATCTTCTCTTATAATCTTATCATTATCTTGGATACGAGAATCTAAATTGACAGATACATCACTCACTTTTTCATTGAGATTTTTTGTATCTACATTTCTCTCAAATTTATTGACCTCGATAGTTTCTACAAGATTATTAATCTCAAGATCTAATTTTCCTTTTAGCTGAGCAAGAGATGAACTGACACTTTCGTAATCGTCACTGATTGATGAAAAAGACTTACTAATCCATCTAAAGTCTGGAATATCTCTTTCCTTAACTTCAGTAATTTGCTCTTGTAAATTATCAATCTGTTCGTCGTAATATCTTACTTCAGGAATTTCTGGAAACTCAGGAGGTTCTGGAACAACAGGAATCTCTTTTCTGACTTCTTCAATGAGTTGAACTAACTCATATAGTTCCTTATCGTAAGACTTTACTTCAGGAATACTATTTCTTACCGACTCAATTAAACTTACAATAATTTCTGTATTATCTTGACGCTGTTCTACCTGAGGTTCTACTTCCTCATGTATGATCTCTTCTTTTTGTTCTATAAAATCTTTATAAGAGGGCAAATTTTCTTCAGTGATTGACTCAATTGAAGAAAAATTTGATCTGTCCTCGATAAAATCATTTACAGAAGGAAGTTCTTCCGACATTATAATATGGGTTTTTTAGTATTTATCGGGGCTCAGCACTTCCATTTTCTTAGAGCCAAAGCCTTACGGGTAGGTGACCCATCAGGCTTCTTCATTGGTCCCTTGACTCCACCCATTCTTGCACAGAAGGATCTTTTTCTAGGACCCCCTTCAGGTTGAGGAGCCTTGAGATCAGAACCAGGATTCTCGCGTTCGTAAGATTTGCGTCCCTTCTCATTTAGACCACCAGTTTTGTTTTTACCTTCCTTTCTCTGCCATGCAGCAGACTTCTCATCTAGTTGTTCAGTCTCTTCTTTAACACCCATATTCAACATGGGTTCGCCAGGCTTGTAAGGAACAATATCAAATCTTTGTACCACACATCCTGGATAGATTTTATCAAGTGCTTCTTGTACTTCTTTCCTAGAAGGCTTTTTAACTTCAGGGAAGAACAATCTCATCATCATGTATCTGGACTTCCAGTTGAATCCTACCAGATAGATGTTTCCATACTGTTGAGGAATTCTTGCAGCCTCGGACATTGTAATTCCAAGATCCTCATTAGTGACCACATCGATCACTTCAGCGAACTTTTTTCCGTCTGCATCCTCCAACTCAACACTCTCACTTCTCAGAGCTTCAAGAACTCTTTGTCTTTCAGATACCTCTACCTCTTCGTTTTTGGGAACACAATTAGGAACCATCTTCCCACCTTTTTTCTTCATCCCTACTTGCTTATGAGTATCCCAGCAAGGATCTCCATCTGCCTTTCCTTCAGATACACCAGCAGCTCTAAGTCTTTTAGCTTGACCCTTGTGCATCTCAACAGCCTTATCCAATTCTTTGGCAATTCCTTTCACACCCTTATCTTTCTTCTCTTCACTTACCTCAACCTCTTCTTTCTTGACACAGTTTGGATATCTCTTACCAAACATGGTCTTCATACCTTTTTTCTCATATCCCTTCCAGCACTTCTCGTCAAGAACTTCTACTTCAATACCAGCTGCTCTCATACTACTGATCTGAATTTCGGAGAATTCAGGGAGAGCCATGAACTCTTCATTCTTCTTCGAGTTTCCGTAGTTAGCGGCACCCTTCTTACGACACTGAACCAGACGACCAGAAGCATATGCTGAAGGCCATACACTTGCAGAGGCTTTAACCTTGTGATAACAGGCATCCTTTTTACCACTACCTTTACCTTTTTTGTCTGACTCTTGGATTTCCATGTCGAATTCCTCGTTCTTCTTTTTGGGTTTGTCGGTTGCAACGTATGTTGGTTTTGCAGCACCAGATTTTTGTTGTTGATTAGGATCTGCCTTCTTCTTTCTTCTTTGGGCAGAAAGTCTTTCAGACTTACTCATACTCGCTCTTTTAGATGAGGATACACATTTAGGTGTCCCTTCACCAGGTTTATCACTTGCACAGGTTCCACCTGTCACAACGTTGACCCAACCACCTTTACCATCTTTGGACTTGGATCCTTTAAACCACTTATGGAGGTTACCCTCTTTTAGATTTTCCTTCACGTTTCAGAAAAGAGCTCTTATGATATATTTAGACAGAAGCGGATGGATTGACTATTACACTCCCTTCAAATGCTTTGGTAACAGTACCGACACCAGACGTGATGATGATATCGTAGAAGTTTCTTCCATTAGTCAGTTGTGTGGTTACACCGACTGTCATCGACAATCCAATAATTCCTGTTGCCGATGTGATACCAACAGTAAAACTATGTTGTTTAGTTGCTTCAGGAAACTTTCTGATCTTAGCAACAGCAGAATATCCCGTCAGATTTAATACGGACTGATCGGGATTTTTCATCTCAAAGTTACGAGAAAAATCAGTTCCCTTATCAATTTGAATATTTACTGATTGAGCTACCATTTTCTCTTTTTAAGTATTTAGATCTTTGTTTACATTCTTCAGCATTTTTTGAAGGTCTGCTGTAGAACCTACAAACAATGCGTTATTCGTAACTGAGGATGGTCCCTTCTCTTCTTCCTTATTAACATCTTTCAACTTCTTTTGCAGATCCATAAGTTTGTCCGTGGCGTCAGACACACTCTTGATCAACTGACCAGCCACCTCGTAAGCACGTGGCATCTCACTCTCTTGTGCTAACTCAAGGATTCCGTTAATTGCTTCTTGTCCTTTTTCAATGATTGAATATAGATTACCCCTGGTGTATTCATAGTCTTTGCGGATATCTTCATTGGAGTTTTCAAACTTGGCCAGTTTGGCATCGAGATCATTGGGTTTTACCTTCTCTATTTCAACGGGTGTCACGTCAAATGTTTCGTTAAGTTTTTCATACTTATCCATAGTTTAACCTCAGAACACATTCCCGTCAAATCCAAAGTCATCTCCAACCTCAATCTTGACATTATCTGCCTGATTGATTGTAAAGACTTTAGATCCTAATACATGATTTTGAATTGGGGATTTATCTTGCGATCTTCTAACTAGGATCTTGTTACCAGTCACAGTCTCAACATACATCTCTTCTTGATCGATGTAGATATAAGATCCTTCTGGAATCTTAGTCCCATCCTCAACATCAATGACTCTCTCAACCATGTCAACATTTTCTGCAAGCAGTGTAGCAACTACACCATCATAGTCTTTAATTGCTCTAGGTGTGGCCTGATACGTGATGTCTCTTTCGTATTTGCCAGACTTGGATCCAGCAACATAACCAACAGTAACCTTCTTGACGATATCCTTGGTAACATCGGTAAGTGGTCCGAACAGCATTGTTTTTGCTGTAAATGTAAATGTATAGATGAGCGCTCTTCTGGTATCGAAGTTGCCCTCATACTCATCGGTCATATCAATATTTTCAAGAACAACGGGAGTATTCACAACCTCCTCATAGTCACCTAGAAACTTAATTGGAAGTGTGTATCCTGGTTGAAAGTAGGGTGCAATCTGTTCTGTGATTTGAAGCATGTCATCATTCAGTTTTGTATAAACTGAAAGGACAATAGTCATATTATATGGAACAGGTAAAAATGTTTTTCTCTCATCCTCACCATTTGCGTTGGTGATCACCATGGTTTGAGTCTTGGTTGACTTCCTGGAAGGATCGTATGCAAGATTTGTAAATTCAAATGACATCCTTGGGAGAGTCATTTGAGTGGGATGATTCAAGTCAGGGTTCTGTTGCAACCTTGCGAGAAACTTTTGTGTGGGTCCATAAGCAAGAGGAACTTTGATGACACTAAAATCATCACCACTTTCATCTTTCTTCTTGATTTGGATTCCATTAAAAAGAGAACCGAAACCAATGATTACGGATCTAAAAATCTCGTTGTAAAAATATTCAAACATTATTTTACACTGTTACACCTCTATTTAACAGTTTTAAATCAGGGCATTCCAAATGGATTATTAGATGAGAAGTCGATAATTTTATCAGCTGCTATTTCAATTGTGTCATTATCAGCAAAAGGTGTGACCAAATCATCCTCATTTGCACTACCAATTACATACTTTGCACCAGAGGTTGAACCAGTCAAGAACTCTCCCTTAATAAATGTTCCATCTATAACACCAACCTCCATTGTATCTGTTACTGTATTCCATTCCTTGACTCGCGCTGTAGTTCCACTAGTTGATCCGGTAACCACTTCATTAAATACAAACTCACCACCAACATTTGCACCACCAGATATTGATTTAGGTGGATCGATAAACACAGCGGGAGTAAAGTCATAACCTCTACCACCATTAACAATATAAATGGCTGTCACTATTCCAGAAGAATTAATAGTTGCTATACCAACAGCAAATTCATCTAGTATTTGACTACTATTATCAAAGGTGAAGGATGTAGAATCAAAATGAGCAGTTGTGCTATCAAACCCAACACTAGCACGTTCGCTTCCTATTGCGACCTTAGGAGCGGAAGTGTAACCAGCACCACCATCTGTGACAGTAATAGACTGAACTGATCCGTTAGTGGAAATTCCAGTCGTTGCTGCAAATCCTGATCCACCACCACCATTTACAGTTATCATTGGAGGTTCTGTGTATCCACATCCAGCATTAGTAAGCAGAATTGCAGGGACCACACCACTGGTTCCCTTACACCCAGGATATGAATATGAAACTGATGCTATACCAGCTGCAGTAGTTCCAGATGGTGCAGAGGAGAATCCAACAGTGGGGGTAGATTTAAAATTCTTACCCATATTGGATATGAAGATCTTATTGATCGCACCTGACGCACAGAATCCAGCGGTTGCAGTTGCTGTTCTTCCGGCACCAATCAGATTAAGTGTTTGAATATATCCAATCTGTGCAATCTCATCATCAATAGTCTCGATTCCAGTATCGATGACCTCATCTTCGTATCTGTAGAGTTCACACTTCAGTTCATAAACATAGTTCTTCTTGAGTTGGTAGAAAGGTTGTTCGTGTTCTACAAACTTGATCTCAAACAATCTGTCTCCCAGAGGGAAATAAATCAAATCCCCTTCCTTTGGTCTGGTGGCCAATTGAATATTTGAGATCTGTTTTGT
>TARA_B100001113_G_scaffold27515_1_pt1 | contig 18290 bp, 17 predicted proteins | sample TARA_B100001113 | Tara Oceans TARA_B100001113 (sample SAMEA2622402) | marine metagenome | biome: marine biome (ENVO:00000447); feature: deep chlorophyll maximum layer (ENVO:xxxxxxxx); material: "saline water (ENVO:00002010), including plankton (ENVO:xxxxxxxx)" | depth 50 m | reverse complement strand
AAGTATAAATTCTTCCAATAAAAGCTTGATGTTCCTAAATCATGACTGTTATTACTTTCGGGCCTTATGTCAGCTCTCATTCTAATAGATGTAAAGTCTTCTCCTAAATGTAAAGCTGAACCGTCTGTTGACGCCTCTATACTTCTAAGGTTATTAAATAATATTCTACTTGCGCCACCACCAGCTAAGAATAAAGTTCCTGTCATTCCAATGCCTTCTACATTAACTCTACCAAAAGAACCTGTAGTAGTTGATGCTCCAGCAAGAGTCGTCCCATCAAATGTAAGATTGGCCTCAGCATTCATCGCGTCTGTGCCAGTTGCAGTTAAAACTCTATTATTAGAACCGTTTGACATAAAGTCTGAAACGTCTACTGACAGAGTTACATCTCCTGTTCCTCCTCCATCTAAACCTGTACCAGCTGTGATTGTTTGGTCAGCTGTAGCGCTTGCTTCTATTGCATTAAGCTTTGAATGGTCTGCATCTGTAAAAACATTAGAATCTGATGCAGCTTCTACTGCTGCTCTGATTTCAGCATTACTCTGGTCTGCAGTAGCACCAGACTCTATCGCATTTAATTTACTATGGTCTGCATCTGTGAATACGTTGGAATCAGAAGCATTCTCTACAAGAGTTCTGATTTCAGAAGCTGTTTGGTCAGCTGTAGCTCCTGATTCTATTCCGTCTAACTTTGAACCATCAGTTGCTAAATCTCTTCCATCTATTGTACTCGCTATTGCTATGGTTCCATTCGTATTTAGTGTTAGTACAGGATTTGTTGTTGTATTTCCAAACTTTAAAACACCATTCGCATCTGAATATATGAAAGCTTTTACAGCTCCAGCATGTTGGAAATGAATAGCTCCATTATTACCACCAGTTTTATTTATGACAAGTATTGGATCAGCAGCACTTGTTATTGATAATGCATCACCATTAAATGTAAGATTAGCTTCAGCATTCATACCATCTGTGCCAGTTGCTGTCACGATTCTATCATTAGAACCATTCGTCATAAAATCTGACACATCAACTGAGATAGCATCAGCTGCTACATCAATACCAGTTCCAGCACCAATGTTTAAAGTTACATCTCCACTTCCTCCACCAGTCAATCCACTTCCAGCTGTGATTGTTTGGTCAGCTGTAGCGCTTGCCTCTATCGCATTTAATTTACTATGATCTGCATCTGTAAAAACATTGGAATCAGAAGCATTTTCTACAAGAGTTCTGATTTCAGAAGCTGTCTGATCAGCTGTTGCACCAGACTCAATAGTGTCTAATTTTGTCTTGTTTGCAGTAACTCTAGTACTAAATGAAGAACTAGCTGCAGTAAATGATCCGGTAATATCAGAATCAGTTATTTTTTTAACTAATGCTAAGTTCGTTACTTCTGAATCCATTAATGCACCAGCGCTTGTAACATTTGCAGTATCTGTCACATCAGCACTTGCCTCTATACCGTCTAATTTGCTGTGATCTGCATCTGTGAATACGTTAGAATCAGAAGCACTGTCTACTAATGTTCTTATTTCAGATGCAGTTTGATCTGCTGTAGCTCCTGACTCTATTGCGTTTAATTTACTATGGTCTGCATCTGTGAATACGTTGGAATCAGAAGCTGCCTCAACTGCAGCTCTAATTTCTGCATTGCTTTGATCAGCTGTAGCACCTGCTTCTATACCATCTAGTTTAGATCCATCTGTTGACAAATCTCTTCCGTCAACATTTCCTGTAACTGTTATATTTCCTGTGACTCCTAGTGTTGAACCATTGAATGTTAAATTTGAGCTGGCACCAAAATCACCAGAATTATTAAACTGTATTTCAGTATTATTACCTGCAACGTTTGCACCTACGACTGGATTTCCTCCTACTAAAAGTTTACCAAAAGATCCAGTTCCTGCAGCAGAGCTAGAAACATTTCCACTTACAAAAAGAGTACCACCATCAAATAAAAGATTTGACTCAGCATTCATCGCATCAGTACCAGTTGCAGTTAAAACTCTATTGTTAGAGCCGTTGGTCATAAAATCAGATACATCTACTGATATTGAATTTGTTCCAACATCTATGCCTGTTCCAGCGCCTATATCTATTGTGATTGCTCCTGTCCCACCGCCAGTCAAACCAGATCCTGCTGCAACACTAGCAACTCCTCCTGTCTCAGCTTCTTCTGCTGCTATTCTAGAGGCAAGGCTTTGTGATAAAGAATTAAAAGATCCACTTATATCAGATCTTGCGCTAGACCCAAATGTTCCGTTAAATACAGTGCTTGTTAATGTCTGGCCGCTTAATACAGAATTGATCGTTGAAAATGTTATTCTGTGTCTGTGATTTCCTTTTGCAAATTCTGCTACATTTCCATCAGATGCTGATGTTCCAATATCTTCAGGGTCTGCTGTATATGCCTGAAGTGCTGGAGCTGCAAGTGTACCTGCTATTTGACTGTCGTTTGTAAAACTTTCTCTATTAATTGATTGACCAAAAGATGCGAGTCCGCTTCCTCCTCTAAACTCTATACCAGCTGCTGTCATTTTAAAGAAGCTGTCTTCTGAATTGTATATTAACAATCCTTCTTGAGTCATTTCAACTCTTCTTGTATTGCTTCTTACAGAAAAATTATCAAAAGTTATTTCTGTTTCAGGAAATTCTGGTGAAGAACTTCCAACTACATTTTTTGTAAAAGTTTTACCACTGAGTTCAGAGTTTACTTCTCCTTTGTCACCTACAAAAAGAGGCTTTTTAATTGAGAAACCTGAATCATCATTTATCGACCCTGAAAGTGTTAATCTTAAATAAGCTGTTCCTTGCGGCACCTCAGCACTGCCTCCAAAGCTATTATATTGACCACTACCTAAAAAGTATTCACCGTATCCGTTTGATGATGTGTATTGAGCTGCTGGTAGAAACGGCAAGAATTGTGCTCCATCCCAATACTCAACTCTAAAGTATTGTGGGCCTAAAGCTCTGTCTTTTCCTCTTCCACCAAACGATGAACTAAATCTTGCAACTGAACTAAATGATATTGTATCTCCTGCTGATATTGATGACGTTATTACTTGTGATATTTCATACGTGTTGTTTGTTGCATAATTTCCTGATCCTGCTGGAACAACGACATCTAAAGTTACATCACCACTTACAGCTTGCTCATCATCTGTGAAACCGCTTCTTTTTGTTAAGCTCATTGTTGCGTGACCTGTTGTCGCATATGACCAGCTTGTTATTGTTGGATTTAAATTTCTTCCAGCAGATATTGTGTCTACTTCAAAACTCTTATTTCCAATGTATTGTGTGCCGCCACTTAATGTTGATAATGATCCGGATTTTACTTCAACTCTGCTTACACCTAAACCGTCTTTTATTCTAAGACCAGGCAAAAATGCGTCTAACTCTACTGTATCATCTGAATTTTTTAAAGAGCCTGTGTTTATTTCAAATCCACCTATTGTTCCACCATCAAATAGCGCTTTTGATCCTGTTATTTCTCCTGACGATTTTAACAATAATCCGCTGGAGCTTATTTCTGTAGAAGATAATAGAAAACCCCCTATTGTTCCCCCTGTAAAAAGAACAGATGATCCTGTTATATCGCCTGTAGATTTTACATTAAATGGTGCACTACCACTTGCGCTTAGAGATGCTGCACCTCCAAAAAATCTTGTATCACCTATTGAAGATAAACCTGTAAATTTTCCACCTGTTGATTTATGTATTGAGTTTGATCCGATTACCCAATCTGCAATAAATCCTGCGCTTGCTGTTAATACACCTTCAATTACTGCACCACTTGCAATTAATGTGCCACTCGACGATACAGCAAAATTTGATCCAAATCTTACAAAATATGGATTTACTTGACTTGGTGTAAAGTCTATGTAAAAGCCATCGAGAGGGTTTGTGTCAGGACCTTGATCTGATTTAAAAAGTGCTGCACCATTTGCATCTAAAGTTGCATTACTACCGCTTAACTTTCCATCAACAATCTGCCAGTTTCCTATAAATCCGTCTGTTGCTGTTATTGATCCAGATATTTTAACATCTCCAGACCTTGAAAGATGAAATGCAGAAGAACTTATTTCTATATTTCCTTGTGAGCCTGATATAAACTGTAAGTTTTTGTTTCCTACAAAAAATGCGTCTGCTTCTACTTCAAACCTACTAGGAATTGTACTAAATCTTAAGCTTCCGCTAAGACCTACTAATTCTAGTCCAACACCTCCGTATGAATCACCACTATTTGGAAGAACAGAGCCACTGTATATCATAAATCCTGTATTTGAAGGGTCTAAGCTTGCTGATGTAAATCCTCTATAACCTAATGACCTTATAAATCCTGAGCCTGTTGCACCGTCCTCCCCTGTCTCAGGAAGTGTTGATCCAACTCCTCCAAATTGTATTCCAGAGCCTGTTGATTCTCCGCCCAAGAATAGTGATCCTTCAATTGTGCTATCATTTCCAGCAATAACCATATTTTCGCCTAAAAATTCTATTCCGTCCGGGCTCGTTACAAGTGTTGTTACTACTGTTGATGATTTGTTATTGTTAATATCATAAAATTCTATTGCAAAATCTAAATTATCAGGCCTTGTTTTTAATGTTGGTATTGGCGCTGTTAGTTTTACAATATCAGGAGAAAAATTTGTTTCTGATGCCGGTCTAAGTGATAAGTCTGAAACGTGCCAGTGACCACCAGTAAATCTTAATTGTAGTACACCTGTTCCTGTTCTGTCTGGTGCGAAAACTGCTTCAAATTCTGGCTCATTAGTTCTAAAAAGCTGATTTTCAGCTTCGTCTATTCTTACAATGCCAACAGCCCTACCATAACCAAAATTTCCATACTCATTTGACATATTAAATGCAGAGCCTGAAAAGTGTGCAACTGCCTTTATTGTACTTTGGCTTCCGCCTCTATTATCAGCTATAAATTTACCTCTAAGTACGTATTCGTTGCCTGCTATAAAACTAGCTGAATATTGATTTTTTAATTGTAATTTTATCCAAGTTTCTTCGCTGTCTGACATCATGTCAATTGATGACGAAATAAAAACTGAATTTGAAATAAATTCTGGATCTGAAGCTGTTTGTATTGTTATATCACTTACTTCTGTGCCAAATGCACCTCCTGACCTTTCATAATAACTAGTTATGATTGAGTCAGATCTAAAAAAACCTAGTCTTGATGTTCCTGTTGTGCTGTTTGAATCTACTAATAATTCTGGAGATTCTATGGGTGTATCTGCTATTTTTACCCAATTACCAACAGGACCATTATCTTTTACATAAGCTGCTAGTCTGTAGACATCTCCGGAGAATGTCCTCATTGTGTGTACAGTTATTTCTGCAAAAGATTTAAAATCTATACTACTAGTTAAAAAATTTCTAAATTTTGGATATACTATTTCGTAATTACTAGCACCTAATCCAGAAATTTGAAAGTCACCACTGGAAGAATTAAATAAACCAAAAGGTTTTTGTACTGTTATTGTATTTTTATTTAATACTTCTAATATTGATGAAGAGTATGCATTTGATACTTGAAAACTTTGTGTTACAAATGAAGGATTAGGTACAGGATTTGATATTGTTATTGTTCCACCTTGCATAGAAGATGAAAAATCTGCACCTTGTATTTGAAATTGATATTTTTCACCTAAGTTTGTTGTTAAATTACCAATAGGAGTATAACCAAGATTCTGATCAGTATAATTTACTACATCACCGTAGTCTGCAGAGTCTGGTTGAAAAGTTCTTCCTTCACTGTTTGGTACTGGAACACCTGTTACTGTACCTAATGACTGTGATAGTGAGCCAGAAGTTGTTACATCTACATTTAATTTTGCTCTAAAAACTTCTTTTATTCCAATACCAGGTCTCTTAAAAAATCTAATTGGTCTTGTGTTTGATATGTCTTTAGATATTATAAAGTTTCTTGTATATTTTACATTGTATACATTTTGAAATTCATTTGGTATTGTTTCATCAATTTGATTTTGATCAACTTCTCCTAAAACAGTTAATGTGCACGCACCTGCATTTACATCTTGATATACTTCTACAGAGACTCTTACACCGTTTGATTCTTCATAGTTGAAGACTGGTTCTATATAAACAGGTTGTCCTTGATTGTCTAGGATCTCTATTTTTATGTTTACATTTTCTTTTAAAAATCTAGAACCTAATATTAAGAATGAAGATCTGCCAGTAGGCATTTCTTCAGGAAAATCAGTAATATTAAAGTACTCTGATACTGCACCTGTCTCTTCAAAATATGTGGTGATTTGATTTAAATTTTGTAATTTTACTGATTTTTTACGCATGATTTCCAACAGATCTAGTTGTCTATAATTATTTAAAAAACAAAAATATTGAGAAGTTATATAAGTTTTATATAATTATTATACACAAGGAAAAACATATGAAGAACATAAAAAGAACGCGTATGTGCGTGTATTTAGACGTAGATCTATCTGACTGGATAAAAGAGAACGCGATTAGCGAATATAGGAGCTTTAGCTCATTCTTAAACAAGCTAATGTTGGATCATAAAAATAGTATTGAACAATCAAAAGCTATTAATGTATTAAGAAGTGAAATTAAAAGTTAATTTTGCTGTAACCGTTTTCACTTTTTATTTCTAGTAGAGTATCTGTAAAATCTCTCATTGTGTCAATATGTGATATTACTAGGGTAAATTGATATAGTGATTTTAGATATTGTAATAATTGATAAGCTGAATTTAGATTATCACTGTCCATTGTTCCCCAGCCTTCATCAACTGCAACAAAATTAGGTCTCGGCAAATTTGATATATTTGTCAGTGCAATTCTTATTGCAAGTGTAGAAATAAATTTCTCCATTCCAGAAGCCATCTCTAAAGGCCAAGACTTATCATCATCATAAGCAATATAATTGTTTATATTTTTTCCATCCATATCAAAGATAATTTGAAATTCAACTATCTGTGATAAAATGTTATTAACTTCAGATTCTACATTAGTTAGAACTTGTGACATTAAAGAATAACCTACACCGTTCTTGTCTATTGCAATTAAATAATATTTGTAAGCTTCATACTTTTCTTCTAAGTTTTTAACTTTATCTATTACAGATATTATTTCTGACTTCTTAGCTTCTAAAGCTGACCTCTTTCCAGTGTATTGATTAATATCACCATTAACAGCTTTTATATCTGTATCAATTAAAGCCTCGGACTTTCTATTATCTTCTATCTTCTTTTGTACTTTTTCATTGTGTACTATATCTTTTTGATATGATTTGCTTCTTTTAATTTCTTCTGTTATTGATTTTCTTACAAATATCATCTCTTCATTCGCAGATTTCATATCTGATATTTTAGCAATACTGTCAAGATAGCTTCTTTCTTCAGAAATTAATTGTTGTTTTAATGTTGAAAATTCTGTGTGTGATTCCGGTACATCTGAATGTATTTGTAATTTGTTTTCTATTGTTTTTAATTGCGTGACAACTTCAGCTGCTCTGCTTTTATCTTCTTCTAGTGCTTCTTTTGTCTTTATTGCATCTTTTACAAATACATTATCCATACAGTAATTACAGTCTTCATCATATTCTAAATTACCTAATTTTTCAATTTTATCTAATTTATTTTTAACTTCTATTTTTAGAGCATCAACTTCACTTTTAGCTTTATTTCTTTGTTTAATCAACAGATTATATTCTTCAATTCTTTTTTCTATATCTTTGTATTTTTCTGACTGTATTCTGTTTTGTAACATTGACTTATTATCATTTGCACTTTCTGCTTCTAATTCTACGGTCTCTAATCTGCTGTTAATATTTTCAATTTTTGTATCTTGAAGTTTTAATTCTTCTTGCAATTTCTCAGGAGTCTTAACATTAGGATCTACAGCTCTAAGATTTTTTGTAAGTTCTAAAACTTTATTTTTAAACTTATCTCTTTCTTTTTCTTTTTTTGTCATTGACTTTTCTAGATTTTTTATTACAGTATCTACCTGTTCTAACTCTTCTTCTATATCTGCAATTTGTTGGTCGTAATCTACATCTAGAAAGTTTTTTAACATTGATTGTAAACCACTTGATTCTTCTTTTGCTAGTTTATATAAATTATCAAATACAGATAAACCTAAAAATTTACCTAATATTTCTTTTTTCTCTGTTTGATTTTGTTGCAAGAATATTGTGTTATTGTTTTGTGATGAAAAACTTGTCATAATAAAGTCTTCATATGTTCCTAACATTTTTCTAATATTCTTATTTGTAGAATTTCTTTGGTCTCCGTTTAAAGAAAATTTAGTGCCATCTTGTTCTATTCTATAAAAGTCTACATCAACTCTTGTTGAACCGTGTTTTAAAACTCTAGCTTTTCGCTCTATAGCATATGAATCATTACCAACATCGAATGTAAGCTTACACGAAAAATTTGATTTAGAATGATTCATAACATTCTCAGCTTTCCAAGCTCTTGTAGACTTATCAAAAATACAGAATGTAAGTGCATCTAATATACTAGATTTACCGCTAGCATTTGGACTAAACAGACCTACAATTCCATTACACCTATCAAAGTCAATTACATTATCTTCGCCGTAACTAAACATATTTGAAAATTCAAATTTTCTAGGCTTCCAACTTATTCCTCTTGAAATATCATCAGCTACTAATTGACCACCTAGCTCTGTATTAATCTTTTTTACTTTCTCTATTATCTCATCTGTCGCAGTAGAATTTGTTTTTAAGAATTCTTCAATCAAACCGTTTTGTACTTCTGGATCATCTATATTTCCAAAATCTACAGTCTGAGAATTACCTGCATCTACACGGTAGTTATCTTCTCTTATTATTGCAACCTCTTTTAAATTGTGTCTGTGTCTGATTACAGTTAGCGCTTTTTTAAGGTCTGTTGATGATGTATCTTTTACTTTTACACGCAACCTTGCTTTTTTAGGTAGATCATCTACTTTTGGAACTAGTCCACTTTGTATTTCTATTGTGTAATATCCGTATTCATTTTCTATTTCTTGATGAACAAATTTTCTTTTTGGAACATCCCATACAGATACTCCATGTCCCTTTAATGTTTCACCATGATTTTGTTGGACTAGTGAACCACAATACCTTACTATTGGCTTTGTTACTTTTCCTTTTTTATATTCTTGCATTGTTTGCATTTTATGAATATCACCTAACAAAACCATATCATAACCATCGAAATCTTTTAGTTTAACCGCAGAAGGTAGTGCAAAGCCTAAGTCTGTTTTTGACTTATCAACAGTTCCATGATACAACAATATTTTAGTATCAGATTCTATATCGCTTGGATCTGGTATTTTATCAGCTTCGTCATCCCAAACATCCAATACTGCAAATGCAACATCTCCTACTTCGTAGACTCCAGTATCTTTTAAGTAGTATAAATTATCATGCTGTAAGTTGTCGACTATTGGCTGCAGTACATCAAGTCTTGACCTATTATTTAAATTACAATCATGATTTCCTGCAATAATAAGCGTAGGTACAATATCACTCAAAGACTTAAACAGTCTAGAAAGCTGATCTACCAGCTCTGGTGACATATCTGTCTTACTGTGTGCTATATCGCCACCTATATACACAACTGCATCTTTAGTATCTTGGCGTATAAATTCATACAAGTTTTCAAAAACCTGTTCATACTCTTTATGTCTTTTTAAATTTCTTATCTGTATATCAGATATGTGATAGATCTTTTTAAGTTTTTCTATTCTAATAGGTAGAATCATATTATCCTTTGTCTTATCAAGTCATATTCTGTCATGACTGTTCTTTTATCAATTGCGTACAACATTGTCTGGTAGCCTAAATCAGACGGGTCTCCGTCTTCAAGCATTACTGTAGAAACGTTTATATTGTGTCGCATTAATTTTTCACAAACCTTTACTATTGTATCTTTTGCATCTGAATCAAGTATCACTGTGACTTCTCTAACATGTTTGTTTATCATCTTTTGTAACAGAGCATCTTGTACTGTTTTACCTAACAGAGGTATTGCATTACGTTTTATTGCAATTGCATCAAATACACCTTCACATAATACAATTGGCATATTCCAGTTAATATACAAATCAAATATAACTGTATCTTTTGGTGCAGGTGGGTTCTTATATTTTAAGAATGTCTTATTGTAAAATGATCTTGCAACAAAATAATTTAATAATCCGTTTTCATCATAAGAAGGTACTATTATTCTATCTTTATATTCTCCGTCTGAACAGTAACCAATATTATATCTAACAATATCTTCTTCCGTTATGTCTCTTTTTTCAAGATAATTTCTGGCATGCATAAATGTTATAGAATCTTTAAATTCTGTTAGTGGCGAATATTCTTCTGGAAGTTTGACTATAAAACTTTCTTCTTTTTTAGATCTGAAAGAAGTGTTTTTATAAATCTGATTTAATTCTTGAAAAGCACTTTTTGCTACTTTTAGCTTTTTAAGAAGTGTATAAACTAATCTACCTTTTGCATCACATACCCAACAGTGCCACTGCTGTGTTGTTACATTAATCTGTAGCTTCTTTTTAGAAGTATCACAGAAAGGACATTCATACAAAAGCTCATTATTCTTGCTTACTGTACCGGGTTTACCTATTACTGAATCAAGTAGATTTAATAACCTGTTATTTATTTCCATCTAGTAAATTTAAAAAGTCTGTGATTTCTAATGTTGCGTAAATTTTTGATTTGTTTCTTTTAAATATTAACAGAGGTGTCAAACCTTCACAATTATTCTCAGCTTGTTCTAAACTCTTCCATATATTCAGAGCTTCTTGATTTTTGCATTCTATTGCAAAAGGAAACTTTTTTCTAGCAGAAGGTGATAATTGTACATCCATACCGTGTTCACCCATAGTTGTAGATTTAAAGTCACCCTCTTCTAATACACTAGAAAATTTTTCTTGCAACAATTGTGTAACCTTGTTTTGAAGTCGTTTTCCTTTAGCTTTAGCGCTTCTTGGTCTCATTCAAAATCCTTATTTTAAGTTTTAGTATTTTTAGTTTTGAAGTTAATAGATTATAGTTTTATTAATCAGCTTTAGCTGTAGTAGTTATTAGCGTTTGATTCACAACAAATAACACAGGATTAGAGACACTTGTCCTAATTTTTAAAGTATTATTTTAGTCAAAACTAAAACCTATTGAACGTTCATTAATATATATAAATGTTATTTGCTAAAATTCAGTTTTTTATATATTTTTTTTGCATTTCTTTTAGCAAAATCTTCTGCTTGTTTTTCGAAAGGATTATCCCAGTAAAAGTCCTTTCCTTTATCAACCATTAACTGTCCTGCTATTGTATATTCTTGTTCATACTTATTTGGACCGTATTTCTTTCTCATTCTAGCGTGATCTATTTCATGCAGTACAGATTCTATAAAATCAAGCATATTATCAGGATTAGGATCTAGTGTTATAATATCTTTCATCCAATCATAGTCTGCTTTATTTCCTGTACCAGCTTGAAATCTTAATTTAGATCTTATGCCAAACATACCTGCAATCTTTATCGCAACTTTTAACAGATCATCTTTTTTAAATTTTACTTCTTTAACAATCTCTTTTTTAAATTTTATAATTTTTACAGGCATATTATAACCCATTGCAGCTGCCATCATTAGTCTAGAATTTCCAGCCAAAAGATATAAATCACCATTTTTATCTCTTACAACTAACGGTGGCGGTAATTTATAACCTTTTTTAAAAGCTGCAAATAAACGCCTATAGTTCTTCCCATACTCTTTCATCAACCTCAACGTAGATAACATACGGGCTTTCTGTGTAGGTTCTGATAAGATTTCTTTTATATCTGAATTATTTAATGAGTTGAGTTCATGCAAGTCTAATAACTCTAATTTTGCATCTTTAACCCAGTAAGTAACATCATCTCTATCTCTAAATAAATTAGGTAGCGCTTTTTTAGTTACATCATTCTCGAAATACTCGTCTTGCTCACTTCGTATTTCTTCTGGTGTGTATTCTCTGTAATTTCTATAGGGTTTTAAAGGACCATCCACCATGCTGCTGCTATTTCAACAAATAAATCCGTAGCTGTGTTCCACGCCCATCTTTCTTTTGTACCGTAGGTTTCTTCTGTGCCTTCAACATACACTTCAAAGATTTCCCAAGCAACACCTATAATAACAACCCACATCACAGCCCAGAAATCAGTAGCTCCGAGCCATTGTGCAACTTTAGCGATAAACAGACCAGCAGCTAGGTGATAGGATGTCCAACCGTCTAGTGCACCAGAATTGACTTGCCAACTATAAAATTTAGCTAACGGATTATTCATTTACTTGCTCCCAAATACTTTTGAAAAGAAGCCTTTTTTAGATTTCTTTCCTTTTTTTCCAATTTTCTTACCTTTTTTCTTTTTCTTCTTTTTAACCTCTTCCATGCCAGACATATTCATGTCAGCTGCATTTAAAGTAGGCACAGCAGCAAAAAGTATAACTGCTGATAATAATAGTTTTAATACATTCTTCATAGGACTTCCTCCATTTTCTTATCTATGGCACCTATTATGCCTTTAAAATCTTTATAAGCCTTCTTATAAATACCTGGCTTTTCTCTATCTAATCCTGCTAATAGTCTTTTAAAATTTGTAACCATATTGCTGCCGTATAATTTAAGCATCATAATCCGACGCTTGTCTTCATCCATTTCGCGTATTTTACGAACAGCTTCTTTCTTAGTCATTATCTACTATAGTAGTCGTTTAAAATCTTGTGTGCTTTGCGGACATCAAATTTACCTTGACTAGTTGAAGATGCAATAGCCTTAGTAAAAGCATGTCTTAATCCTGGTGCATTAAAGCTGGATAAGTTTTTTGTGATAAGAGCCATTGCAGTATCTACGCCTTCAATAGCACTCTTGAGTTTTCCATGTATTTTATCTGCTGCTTTTGCATCATCATCTGCAGGCCCTTCTTGGATAGGAGCAAAAGCTCTTGCAGGATTGTGTCTTGAAATATGGCCTTCTTGATTAGAACTGTCTAATAAGTCTCTTAATTTTATCATAATTTTATTCCTGCTTTTTTTAATTTTGAATGTAATCCAGCCATCCAGCTCTGAGCAATCTTATCAGTGTCTGCTTTTTTAGAATACATCACCATTAACTTGATGATCTGATCATCTATTTTTCCTAGCTTTTGAAATAGCTCAGCATCAGGTCCTTCATTAATTTTTTCTTCTTCTTTTATAAAAGGTGGGTTAATCGATCCTATACTAACCATTCCACCAATATTTTCTTTTAGTAATTCTTTAAGTTTTATCATTATCTGCCCCTAAATAATTTGTCATATTCAGCTCTGTCATACTTTTGACCTGTAAATCTTGCAGCGTCTGCCAAAGTAATATATTGATCTTCTGGACTAATATAAAATTTTGGTTTAAATTCACTTAATTTTATATCCATGTCTGCAGCTTCCCATGCCTTCTTGAGATTCATAGCAGCACTTTTTGTAAGAGCATGGCCCCAAATACTTGTCATACTTCCACCGTCTTTTCCAAAGGAATAAGCTTGAATTACAGCAGAAGGTTGAAAGGAAATGTAAAGTTTTTTGACTTTAAATTTTCCCTTCTTAGCTGCAGCATCAAAAATAGGCTTAGCAAATTTTATCTGTTCTGGAGACATCTTCTCTTCTTTTAGAATGTCTTTCTTTTCTTGTAAAATATCTTTTAATTTAATCATAGTTATTTTCTCTTTATGACGTCCTGACCAAATCCAGGCATCTTTTTAAATGCTTTTAAAAATGCTACAGGTTGTCCTACACCTTTAAATCTTAAATAATCTTTCGGATTTGCATGGCTCATATTTAATCTGCCTAATTTTTCCATCTTATGCCAACCGGTTGGACCACCTGCATAAGTTACCAAACCTTTTCTATCAACTTCTATTGGTAAAACAGTTTTTTCACCATATTGATCTTTTGCTGTTATAAATGCGCCATATAACTCAGAGTCACCTGTTCTATACGGCTTCTTAAAAGGTCTATGCTCTATTACTTTAATTCCAGCAAGCCTCATAACTTTATTTATTTCATCAGAAATTCTAGAATCACTCCATTCCCAGCTTGTAGATGCTTCATTTTGTTTCATACTGTCTAAATGTGCTTGTATTCTTTTAGCCTGACCAGCGTGCATCTTAGAAGCTCCTTCTAGTTCTTTTACAATTTTTTCTAAGTCTTGTATATCTTCTTTTAACAACCCTTCATTTATAGATTCGTTAGCTTTCTTCATCATCTTTGCTAATTTCATAAGCATCTGTTTATCTTTATTTGAAATCTGTCTTAGTTGTCTATCTCTAGCTATCTTTTCAAGTGATGCTGCGTAAGATGCAGTTGATTCTACTTTTGCACCGCCGCCATATAAGTCTGAATATTTTTGAGCGTCTGATTTTTTAGGATCGTTTGTTGTCTTTAATTTTTGGCCTTTTGATTGAGGCTTCTTTTTACTTTTAAATTTATCTTTGATTTTATCAAAAATGCTTTTAGCTTTTTTATGTGCTTTCGGATCTTTTTCTTTATAATCTTTTTGTCTTGCTGTGTTTACTGAAACACTTTTACCTTGTGCATTTTGTACCGCCATCCGAGCTGCAGTTGCTATTACAGCTGGATTCTCTTTTATAACACTTTCATTTTTAGCATCATAATTTTTGTCTATATAATTAAAAAAATCTTTTTTCTTTTTATCATCTAATTCTGTCGGTGATTTAATACCAAACTTAGATAAGGCAGATTTAAAAAACTTTTGATAAGCTTCTTTATCGCCCTCTGCATGTAAACTAATTAATTCTATTATTTTTGCATTCCAAGACATTCGAGATTCCGGTTTTTTATAAATATTGAGCACTCATCAAAATGTTATGTTTTTGTGTTCTTCGTCACTAGAGCATCTGAAACTTGTGCGCTTAATAGCGATTGTATTGTAAAGTACAATGAAGGATTGCGTTTTAAAAGTGCTTTAAATTCTGGTTGACGCCATACAAGACATTCTGTGTCATGTTTTACTATGCAAGCAGCTGTTGCTGGTTTTTCTGTGAGAAAACTCATCTCTCCTATAAACTGACCGTCTTTTAATTGTGCAACCCATTTTCCCTTTACAGCTATGTCTACAGTTCCGTTATAAATTAACATAAGTCGTTTAACGTCTGCGCCTTCTTTAATTAAAGTTTTTCCGCTCTTAAATTTTTCCCACTTTGCTATCTTTGTTATTTTTAAATATTCTACTGGCGTGAGTTCTTTAAATAGTGTCTGATATAACTCTTTATTCTTTGCAGACATTCTAACAGGACGTTTTTCATAAATAATAACAGCTATGTGATATACATTTACTAATACAAAGATTATATTCCAATTTATTGCTAACCACATCGGATCAACAGGAATTGTGTAATTATAAAATATTGAAAATAAACTAGCTACTACTGAAACTACACGAAGATATAAAATATCTTTGACTAAAAAAGAAAAGGCTATTAGACCAAAAGCTAAGTGACCAGCTATAGTTGCTATATTCATTAGTCATCTGCATGTTCTAATAACTTAACATCATCCTCTGCATTGTTAAACCAGAAGTCAATGACTTTTGCAAATGAACCAACAAACCCACCTAACATTAATAATAATATTTCTTTCCAACCACCGACAACATCAACACCATTGCTCATGAAGAAAATCATAAGTGCTAATATTGTGGCAAATAAAGCAACAACTACTATACTGATTAACCATTTTTTGTTTTGTCTAAATTTTATTATATCTACTAACTGTTGATTAATAGAGTGTTTTTGATCTTGTATATGAAATTCATCAATTTTAGATTTATTATCTGGCATAACTAACTCCTTTATTTTTCGTAATCTGGATTACCTTTAGAAAATTGAAACCAACCACCATACTTACCGTCTGCTTCTCTTGCAAGCTCTTCAAAATCTTTTAAATTATTGTATAACACTGCATTTGACGTTGAAACTTTGTAAGTCTTTTTAAAAAGTACTGCAATTTCTTTCATCAAACTTACTGCCTTATTACACTTCATCTCTAGTTTTAAAGTGTCTCTCTTGCTAGCAGCATTCTCATTTATAGAATTTTCAGCAAAATATATTTCTTTCAAATCTACCATTTTCTACAGCTCCAATATCTAGCTTTATGTTTTGGCCCTGGGTTATCACAATTGTGTCTTGCCCTAAAAGATCTTCTTCTAGCAGGATCAGACTTCTTAATTCTATTCTTTTTACCTTTTGCACCAAAGTTAACTTTAACAACATTACCCTTATCATTTTTTACATATACTTTAAATTTTGCAGTGTCTCCTTGCATAGGTTTATTTAATTTTACTTTACGTCCCTGATACTCAGCTTCTTTTAATTTTTTATCCGTACAGAACGATAGGGTATAACCTATGCCATTCTCTTCACTAAAAACATCATAAGTATCTTTATGTTCACAGCCACAATGCTCTGCAACTTCTGGCACACAATTAGGGACTTGTTTTCCTTTTTTGCCTTTTTTCATACCTACTTGTTTATAACCACTCCAACAAGCTTCTACAATTTCGCCTAAGCTTTTCTTAATTTTATCATGAAAATTATCTGCCTGACTTCTGCTTCTTATATTATTTGGTAAGTCAACATACTTAGCTTTTTCGCCTTTTGGTTTTATCCAAATATAATATCTACCTCTTTTATCAGAAAACATTTCAGTATCTCCTTTAGGAGAGTTAAAGCCACCTAAATAATCATCACCTGATTTCTTATGATTAAATTTACGTTCTATAATAAAGTCTTTAAATCCGCCTATCTTATCAAATATGCCATCATCGTGAGTCTTTGTATTTGTCTTTGGTTGTTTCCAAGAATTGTTACCCATCTTAACAAATGGTGCATATCCTCCACCTTTTGCAACTGCGCCTTTTTTGGCGTTAGATATTGACTTCATAATTGCTCTCCCATTTTCTCTAACAAATCCAACTCTATCAGTTTTAATATAAAGCAATTTCTGTAAGTCTCTCTGTTTATTTAAGTTTATGTTTAATTTATCAAAGTCTTTTTTGTCTCTAAAAATTTTTGTTGAAGTATTTCCAAATCGATTCAACATTATTATAAATCCTTTTGGGCCGTACTTTCTAGCAACATCTACTTTTAAATTTTCACTCTTAACTTTATTCGGTAAACCTTTGTGTTTTGTACCTGCATACTTGTCTACATCTTTTTCTTTCATACTCTTTGCTAACTGTCTAATTTTCTTAGTGACTTTTCCTTTAGGTACATCACCTGCCTGTACTGCTTTTACAAGTCCCATTAGCCTTTGTTGAGCTTTAGAAGTAGATGGCATTATTTTTTCCTATGTTTTTTAACTTGATTCCATTGAGCTGAATCAACTTTCCTTGCAGGTCCACCGGCCAAGAAAGAATTAACTCTACCCATTGCCCAAGCATGTTGGCTAGCACCTGGTCTGTGTCCTGTTCTCCACGCTGCCAATCCCTTATTATAGACAGTTGTTAGGGCGCCTGTAGGGGCATTTGCTTTTTTAGCTTTATTTCTCAGAGACTTACGAATCTTTGCAGATAACTTTTCATGAAATACATTTTTCTGTTCTTCATTCATCTCACCATACATTTTCTTAAATTTTGCTGTCCATTTAGAGGGTTTTGTTTTGACACCTTTATCTGACGCAAAACCTTTGTAAGCTTTTGGATCATCACTGTCCATTTTTGTTCTCCGCTTTATTACTCTTTCTCTTTCTTCCTTATCTTTTTTAGATAAGCCTTTATAATAATTAGGCTGATTTTTAGGTGTTGCAGCCTCTTTAATTTTTTTATGCTTTAATTTTTTCATAATCTTATCTACTTTAATATTTTGTCTTTTATTGCCTTTAAATGCATATGTCAACTTACTAAAATCAGGTTCTCCTAATATTTTCATTCTAGATAACATAGCATCTAGTTCATCTAAATCATTTGCAACACTGCCAGGCTTAAGTTTATAGACTGATTCTTGTACTGGATTATCAATAAAATCTTTAGCCTTGCTTAAATAATCATTTGCTAATGTTACTTTATCCATCCACCAGCTCATCAATTCACCATCATGTGATTCTAAAGCCTTTAAAATAGCTTCAGCATTCTCAATAGAAACATTTAATTTTCTTATTGCTGACGGCTTATCTGTATGACCATCTTCACTTATGGGCTTCATTTAGTTACCTTCTTTACTTTTTCTATTGAACGACCAGCAAAATATGCAGC
>TARA_B100001113_G_scaffold95469_1_pt1 | contig 18314 bp, 1 predicted proteins | sample TARA_B100001113 | Tara Oceans TARA_B100001113 (sample SAMEA2622402) | marine metagenome | biome: marine biome (ENVO:00000447); feature: deep chlorophyll maximum layer (ENVO:xxxxxxxx); material: "saline water (ENVO:00002010), including plankton (ENVO:xxxxxxxx)" | depth 50 m | reverse complement strand
GCAAATTCATTTTTAATATCTGATTCTACTTCTGTATATTTTAAAGTTATTAAATCTCCTGTTTTTTGTACATTTGAATCTAATAGTGGTAAATTTTGAGAAAAATCGCAAGTAGTAACATCTTCTGTTTCTGCAACACCTAATTCTGGTTGGAATGCATACCTATCCAATGGAACAAGCATTTCTTGTTTTAAACCATCAACATCAACTTTATGATCTGGATTATTTACATCCATTCTACTAGCATCTTTAAAATCATCTACAAAGAATCCAGTTTTAAATCTATCATTTCCAGATGAATCTCTAATCTGTAAAGATTTTGTATCTAATTCAAGTAAAGATAAACTTGTTACTGTTTCTAAATTAGATATTCTATCATCTAATTTTCCAATATCTCTCATTGTATATCTCTTATTATCAACAAGAGTTACTTTTGCATCTGATGCATGATACAAATATGCTGGAAGATGAATTGATGCTACATGCATTGCATCATCGATCAATGATGGTTCCTTTGGATTTAGTGAAGAAACACCTTTTATTAAGGAGAATTTACCCATATTACCCTCAGAATCTTCTTCTGGGGATAGGATTAATTTATCAATTCTTGACAAATAATAACTATATCCAACTTCAGAATCACCTTCTGATGATACTACCAAAGTTGAAGTAGCACCATTACCACTAAAATCTCTACTCGTAAACGCAAATGGTGATTTGTCAGTACTAGTAAATTCAGATACTCTTGGTCTAAAATCTAATATATCTGTTGCCCTAATACCATTCGCTAGTATTGGTATGTCATTAGAATATCTATCTTTATCATAAGAATTTACTGTAAATACATCACCTTCATCACTTGATGGTACTTTATATGAATTATAAACTACTAATATCTTCTTAGAAGGTGCTGGAAGATCTGATCTTCTAACTAATCTAGAATAGTCATAATATTGTTCTCTTTGACCCTTATCTAAAGAATAAGTTGAAGTAATATCTGAACCATTTCCAAGAGATATTCCTTGTAATGTAGTGACAATATTAGATTCTTCAAATGTAATTAATTCACCTAAAGTAAATCTATTAGTATTTAAATAACCAATTGTTATTTCCGTAGAAGATAATACACTTACAACCTGAGCAACAGATCCAGTTTCAGAACCTTTAATTTTTTCACCAACAACTACATTTGCATCTAATGCTAATCCAGAAATAAATGTCAATTTATCTAATGTTGGATCTGTCTCATCTTTTGATTCTACTATAGTTACTATATTACATACGTCAGGAACATTTAATGAAATTTCCTTGTCTTCTACTCTCAATCCATAATATCTACTAGTAGATAATCCACTTGTAGTAGTTGATACACCAGCATTAGTCTTGTTAACAATAAGTTGATTACTTCTAGTATATTCTTTAATTTTTTCTTTAACTACTTGTTTTTCTGTTGTAGCATTAATCGTAACATTACTACCATTAGTTAATCCTTCAATAACAATTGTAGATGCATCAGAAGATCTTGTAAACTGATCTTTTGTTAAAGGTGCAATAGTTCCATTACCATAAAAAACAGAATATCTTTGAGTATCAAATGAAGTAAAGAATGCACTTGATAATCCAGTTACAGCAGTTAATTTACCACCAGATACAGTTTGTGATTTTATCTGTTCACTAACAACTAATTCAGAATCTGAGAGATTTAATTCTGCAAGATTAAAAGGTCCAACGGGAGTATAAAGACCAGCACTTTCATTATTTAATATCTCTGGTTTCATAAGACTAAAACCAGCCTGTGCTTCTGTAAGTACACCAACAAATCCAGTACAAACACCAGCAACTCTACTAACACCTTTAAGTTCTAATCCTCTTAAATCGGTATCTATACTAACAACTCTATTAAAAACATCATCCTTACTTACATCAAAATAATCTTTTGCTTGATATTTAATTATAGATCCTTTTTTAATACCAAGAGCTGGATTAAATTGATTACCTGTAATTGTTAAATCTCCATCACCCCAAGTTGCAGTAGTAGGAGTCACAGGACCAGGTGCCCAATCTGGTGTTACAGTAATTGATAAATTATTAATTGGATATTCTCTTAATACAGTATCTGCAAAAAAGTCAACATTTAATCCAGCAAAAGCACTACTATCTTGATATACAGATTTTATATCATCAGCACCATAAACTTCAAAACTAGATATTGATCTAGAATGCTCATCAGTTTCATTAATTAAAATCTTTTCTCCAGTAATAAATGTTCCAGAAGTCTGAGATATAGTAACAACAGCTCCTGCAACCTCTGTTACATATCCACTAGCACCACTACTTACACCTCGAACAAATGTACTAGTAGGACAATCATGGGCAGCTAAGGCAAGATTTAATGTTAGTTTAGTATATGTTTGTATATCATAAAGATATAAATTCCATTCACTAGCACCGCCCTCAGTGGCACTGTAAGGCGTGTTTCTCAGTCCTAATGAATATACCCTAGCAATTCCAATTTGAGTACCTGAGGGTGTTGTACTCCAAGTACCTGTAGTTTCATTCCATGCCCTTCTTTGATCATATAGTTCAACAGTATTTGAATTATTATTAAGTCCAAATAATGGAGTACCAGATACATTATTAACCCTAATTAAAGATCCCATTTCAAAAGGAACTTTTGCACTCTTTATTGTTTCGGTTTCTCTTGGTTTATCAAAATCTACAATAGTTGTTCCTATCCTATTAACTCTATATCCCTTAACATATGCTTTTCCAGATTCAATCTCAACACATCCCAATTCATCTGATGGTGCATTTCCTTGTTCAGTAACTTGATCTGACTGGAAAATACCATCATTTGAAATATTATCATTTAATGATTCCGAGACTCTGACATTAAAATTATCAAGAGAATAATTTCCAGATTCTTCATAAGTTCTATCAGCAAAATACTTAGCAATTAGACTATATTGTGAAGAATCTTGTAATTTTTTAAGACTACCATCTCTTAATTTAACTAATTCAACAAAACTACCATCATTAAAATCAGTTAAAGATTTTTTTGCTAAGGTGGTAGTAATTTTTAATCTATCTGCTCCTGGTGCAGCATAATTAGAGAATCCCCTAGCATTATCATATAAAGAAGGATCTTCCTTTGCAGTAATAATTGATTCTAAAATATTTAAACCTACCCTATATGAAGGAACATTTGAATATGGATCTAGAATTATAGTATCCGCAGAAACATGTACAAAATTACCTCTAATAAAATAAACTCCATCTTCAATAGATACTGAACTACCAGTAAAAGTAGCATTTGATGATATTAAATTAGCTACACTTTCTCCAACATCAATTGTTGTATTACCATATGTTATAACTTGTTGAGCTATTAAAGGCTCACCATCAGTTAAACTAGACTCTACGTTGTTATCATCAGAACTAATGTAATTGATGAATAATGTTAAATCTGTTATATCTGATGAATCTGAAGGTGTTTTATAATCATTAACTTCAATTTCAATTCCAGAGTTTTGACCTTTTAATTTTTTTCCTATTAATTGGTCAGCATATAATGATACTGGAATTCCAAGATGGTCGGATTCTAACTTTACAGAAAAATATTTATTATTATAATCAACATTACCAGGAATAACTAATGACCCCTCTTTGAAAATATGACTACCAAATTCTTTAACTTGATTTTGTAATATTGATTGTAGAGTTGTTAACTCTCTTGCTTGAACAGGTCTTCCTGGTCTGAATAAAACCCTATGAAAATTATTACTTTCATTAAAATCATCATAATATGGGTTTATATTTAAATTTGTTTTCTGTGACATGTTGATTAGAATTCCAAGATAACTTTAATGTCTTCTTTTTGTCGTTTGTCCCTTGTGATTAAGGCTCTATTATCCAAATAGATAATATCACCCGACTGATTATTTATCTCAGAACTTGAGATGCCATCTGTGAACTGAGTACCAAGTTCAATAACTTTATTACCAGTTGGATTTGTAGTAATACCAGAAAAATTGGTATTAATAACACATGTAGTACTGCCAATAGAAACTTCAGTTCCATCAGATTGGAATTGATAAATTTTTCCATCAGTAGTAGAACCAGAACTACTTATACCAGATGTATCTGTTTGATCACCAGTAGTTTGGTTAAAATACAATGATCTATCCTGATAATATTTTAGAATCGCAATTTTAGGGTTAGATGAAATTTCATCAAAAGAAACAAGGTAACCTCTTGCTTCTCCAACAACTTTACCATCAGATTGTATGTTCTGAGTAATTTTTGTTCCAATAGCAATAGGAGTTGTTGGATAATCACTAAGATATAATGAAGATACCGAAGAAAATTGATTTTGTGTAAATACCGATGTTGATCCAATTGAAGTAGGATTTTTAACTATACCAATTTGTGCAAATTTAGTATCTAAAGGAAAATCCTTTGTAGAGTCGTCAAATCTAGCATAAATTAAAACTCGATCAGCACCTAATTCTTTATATAAATCATATCCATGTCCCTTTGATGGTGGAATAATAGGAACTAATTTAGCAGGAGTATTATTACTAATTGCACCAGATGAAATATTGGTTAAATCAACCATACCATAAGTATATCCTTTACCACCAACAGAAACTTGTGTTTTAGTTATTTGAGTTCCCTCAACATCAACAATAACTTTTCCACCAGATCCATCACCAACAATATTAAATTCTTGACCTAATCCACCAGAATATGAATTACCTCTTTCATCAATATAAACTTTTTTAATTTGATTATTGTTTATATCAGCATTTCCACTATCTCTTACAGATTGTATTTGAGCGTCAGTAGAAGTTGACCAATTATTTGGTAAAGGTATATACTCAGTTGCATCAAATTTTATAATATCACTTGGAGCAACAGTAAATAAGTATTTCCATACATACCCATCATCAGTATCTCCTGATGCAGCAGATGGTTCTAACCCAGTAAAGAGAGGTTCATTTTGAGAAAGATTTCCAGTAGTATTAATTCCTGAAGAACCATTATCAATACAAATATAAACGCTAAAATCTTTATTAATTACATAATATTTTGCATCATATAATCTAGAAGAAAATGTTTTTGGTGATTGATTTTCTATATGATAATCATGGCGATACATTTCATATTGAGTTCCTTTAGTCCAAGTTTCTTTTCTAATAACTCTTCTAGCATTATCTATATTAACCTTCTTACCAAAAATCATTGTATCTTTGGTATGATTTAAATAATTAAAATTATCAGTTGGATTTGGTCTGGAACCATCAGAATTCCATTTGGCAGGACTTTCAGTTCTACCATACGCATTACCTATTCCAGGATTTGACAAACCCACAAACACATAATAAGAATTTGAAGGATCATTAATATCCCCCAAAAAATTACTAGCATTATTGATTCTAAACTGATCTGTTACAATTGCCGCCATCTTCTATAGCTTTTTTTCTTTATTTATACTATAATTTAGTGTCTATTGCACCAGTGCCCCTAATCCCAGCTTTCCTTCTTTGTATAGTTGGATAAGTTGTGAATCCTGTATTAACTGTTTTTCCAGTTACTGCAATAGATATTGGATCTGATGATCTAGTAAATCCAGATAATCTACCCCAAGAGAATTTACCACATCCAATTCCAGTTGTTCCTATTCCAATAATATTAGAACCAGAATCGACATTTGCCACAAACTCAAATCTATTTGGACCAGTCACTACTCTTGAATGAACATAGTAAATATTATCCAAATAAGTAGTTCCTATTCCAACTATAGCATCATTTCCACTATCAATAGAAGTTACTCCAGATCCAACCGAAGTATCAAAAATATGAATTGGATATCCAACAGATAAAGGAGCACATGATACACCATCTGGTCTATTAATAAAGAACTTTAATGCTAATGGATTACCTGAGGTTCCATTCGTTGTTGTTATTCCAGTAACTATTCCAGAGAATCCAGCAGTATTGGCAATACCACTAATAACTTCTTTTGGTGCCGTTGGTATTGGTGCAATAACTTGTGGTGGATTTGATCTAGTATATCCTGTTCCAGGATTTGTGACAGTAACACTAGTAATAATTCCAGCAGTAATATTTGCAGTTCCAAGGGCAATAGGATTAAGACCAGTACCTGATAGACCAGTTGTTGGTATTCCAATTGAAACATCAGTTGTTGTCCCAACATAACCTGAACCACCATCAACAACTGAAATAGAGCTAACAGTACCAGTAGCAGAAACAACAGCAGTAAGAGAAGCACCTGCTAAAGTTTGTGAATTATCAACAATTAATGCATTTACACTTAAAGGTGATTCAAGTTCATAATTAAATAAATTTAAAGTATCTACAAAAAGTTCAGTAGAATTTGTTGTTAATCCAGAAATTATTTTAGATTGTGGGAATATCAATGGTTCAATTGATGGTCTTGATTTATAAACACTTTCACCATTAATAATTTTATCACGTTTTTGTTTGCTCCAAACTACAGGTCTGTCAAAATCATCATCAATACCAACATCAAAATATAAATTTGTTTGAACAACATCAGAAGTAGTTATTCCTAAAACTGTTCTTTTTTCTTGATCTAATATCCTATTATCAGGATCTTTAAGAATTTGAAGTTCATCACCAGTTTTTATGGTTTCTACTATATCAGTATATTCAATATCTACATTGTTTGTTCCTTTATAGAAGAAAAGAGCAATATTATCAAATTCATCTGGTGGTTCTGTAAATACAAAACTTGTTCCACCATCATATAGATAAGATTCTCCTGGAACCTGTAAAACACCATTAACGAATATTAATAATAAAGATCTTATGTCAATTAACTGAGAATCAACGTCCCTTGAATCTGTTTTAAATACAACCAATTCACCATTAAAATTTAAAGGGAATCTAACTCTACTTCCATCTTGAAGACTTTGAATCGAATCTAGATAATCAAATTCACCTAAATTCCACATTGCAAATGTATCAGTGTATATACTATCAACGGTAATTTCAAAATTACTTAACATTGATGAAAGACCTTTATCAGTAACTATTCCAACTTTATTTGCAATTTCACCATCAAATATTGGTCTGAATACATCTCCTTTTTCAAATCCATAACCCTTTCTTGTTAATTCAAAAGATTTAACCTCATATAAAGTCGATCCTATTCCAGTCGTAGAAACAGGTCCAACATCAAGAGATATTAATGCTGCCTTTCCAGTATCAGTAGTTGAACCAACTGATAATTTAGACACACCAATTATTTCAAGATTTTCATATGATGGGGAAGGTGGCATAATAATAGGATTAACATATCCACTTCCACCAGTAACAACTTCAAAGGTTAAAGTTCCACCAACACCAACAGATGCTCTAATTGATGCTCCTGTTCCAACTCCACCACCAGAACCAACATTAACAGTAATACTATTTGAAGTTGCTTCTACAATTGTAGTAGATACTCCAGCAACAGGATCAACACCTGCACGTGGATATGTATGATCAGTTGCATATCCATCCTTTGAACATTTAAATGTTAAACCATTATTAGCAATTGATAAGGTATTAGCAGATCTCTTAATAGCACCAGCAACACCAGATACAAAAGTATGAACACTGGTATTAGATGATGGAGCATAATCTAATACAGTAATTTCAAATTTATCTCCACCACTTACATTAGAAATTGGAACCCATTTACCACTAAGAGGATCACTTTCTCTTGGATAATCATGATCAGTAGCATTAGAATCCAAAGCACACTTAAACTTAACTCCAAGATCATCAATTTTAACTAACTGACCATCTGCAAGTGCAGGACTAGGTGTTGCTGCCAATTTAACAGTCATAATACCGACAGTAGCATCATATTGCGTCCCAGTAGTTGCTTGATGAGAATCAGATGTAAGAAGACCATGAGCATTTTTTGTCAACACTAGAACGCCTGTATTGGACGTATATGAAACATCTGTAGGTGTAAATGTTGCATTAGCACCAATTCCATTTGCAGAGACTGTTACAGAATTTGTAACAGCACTCTCAAATCTATGATCATATGCAGCATCTATTATTCCAATAGATATTAAACCATCTCCAGTTGTACTTAATCCAGAACTATATCCAGATCCATTAAAATCATTAATTCCTAAACCAACAGATACAATAGATTTATTAGCACCAATAACTGCTGTTACTGCTGCTCCAACCAAAGGTGCTATACCTAATCCACCAGTAGATGCTATTGAAATAATCTGACCAGATCTAGGAAGTTGGTTTTGATTAACATCTGTATCACTAACAATAAGAACTCCATTATTTGAAGTAATACCAGTGTATACTATACTAGTAATTCCTACTGCTTCATTACCATCAAATGTATAATTATTACCTAAGTTATTTTCAGTAGTTGGTTTTTGGAAGAAACCATTAACCGTCATTAAAGTACTTCCTGTTGTAAGACCAATTGTATTGATACCACTTGAAGTTATTACAAATGTTCTTCCTATTCCTGTAAATTCTGATGATATGTCATCAAATATTACATTAGAAGAATAATCTTGCCTTAAATAAACTCTTCCACTAAAGTTTGCTTTACCAGTATTTCTATTAGACTCAGTTTTTGCTATTTCATTATTTCCACGAGGTACCTCACTAAAGTAAATTGTATCCCCAACAATATTATATCCACCTTTATATAATCTTACATCAGCAGTATCTGTGTGAGTAGATGCAGATGTTCCAACAAATCCTCTTTCAACTTCAATAAGTTTTAAAGAACCTGAGGGTGATATTGGACCAACATTAGTAGTTCCTATACCAACATTGATTATTTTTACATATTCATCATCAATTTTTAAAATATCATTAATAACTATCGTAGAAATACCAGAAACAGAAAGTACTGATGTTGATATAGAAACCTGACCACTAACATTACCAGTAAGAGTATGTTTAATTGGAGTATATGCCAAAGGTGATTGAATAATATCGTCTAGAACAATTAAACTCTTCTCATTTTTCTTATCCATTTCAAATCTATGATAATTACCAGATCCTAATGCAGAGAATGTTACTGCTGAACCACCTAACGTAGTCGATACTTGGAATTTATCAGTATCACTCTTTATACAATAAACTTCTTTTGGTAATGGGTTTCCACCAGTCATTACAAGTGATGAGATTCCAACACTATCAATTGAAGATCCTGGGGTATAAACTAATTTTTCATTATTATTAAAGAAATGGTCTTTAATAGTAAACATTCCAGTAGAAGATACTAAAGAATTGGAATCAGGATTAAAATATTTTCCAAAAATTGGAGTATCTTTATATCTTAATCTAAAGGCATTATTATTTCCTCTAAGACTATTTGATCCATCAAATTGTAATAATGATAATGAATCAATAGATTTTCCGTAAGTAAGAATTGAAGGTGTGTTAATACTATCAATATTAGTATTAAATATTTCACTAAAAATTTGAACTTCTATATTACCACCACCATAAAATTCTGTATTTGGTGTAAAGATTAAATTAAAATTAGATCCACTTATACTTGAAGAGAAAGTACCTATTCCAATATCATTACCGATAGAAATAAATGGATACTGTTCAATAAATGTATCAGTTCCATCATGAATCATTAATAATTGATGTACAGAGCTAGTATTTCCTATTGAAGTTCTTATTATACTCTTAACAGTACTATCTTTTGTCTTATTAAATTGAGCAATAGTTGTAGTTGCTCCTAATGCAACATTTACAAAATTAGAATGTATCCTTATAGAATCTTCACTTCCATCTGGTTGTTCTGCAGACTTAAATCTATAAGTTCCAATACCAGAAGCAGTAGTACCAAAACCTACTATTTTAGATCTAACTTCAACTGTATTGGATCTATCATTTGTATATTCTACATGTAAAATATTAGAATCTATTTTTGATGAGAAAGTACCAATACCACTATCATTGTTTATATCTAAGTCATAACTAGCAATATAAGAATTTGTTCCATCATGAGTTATATAAAGATCAACAATTTGATTCTCAAAAGTAGTAGTATCTCTTAACTCAGCAGATACAAAATATGATTCCATATTCGCTACATTATCTGAAGTAAGTGTAACAGTAGTACCAGCACCAACCTGAGCACCAATACCAGTTAACTCAGAGAAACCAACACTAGTTGTTCCAATTCCAGTATTAATATCACCACTTATAGAATTAAACGAATTTTGGAAAATTTTAATATCAAGATCTATATCAAACGTGTTATTTGGTATAAATTGTAGTTTATAACCATCATCATAAACTCCTATAACATCTGTAAGGCTTCTGTAAGTATCATCCTTACCAGTATTTGATAATGAACCTCTTTCAATAGTATATACATCATTATTGTTATAATCTATTGAAGTAACAATTTCCGAACATTGAATATCATTATTTTCTGGATTTCTAACTTGAATCAAAAATCTATCATAACCATTTGCTAATATAATATCTCCAGTAACACTAGCATTATTTGTTGCGTTTGAAAATAAACGATTAATATTATCTATTTCTAGAACTCTATTAGTTTTGCATTTGAAATAATTTACTAACTCTTTATTTTTAAATTGAATATATTTTGATCTTAATGGATTTGTAAGAATATCAATATCCCTAACCATATCAAATCCATTAATAGAATCTACCCTATTATCACTAAGAAAATCACGAACTATAGTTGAAGCATCTACTGCTGTTGTTAATCCAGAACTAGTACTAGAACTAATTCCAGTATCTGCAAAATTCTTAAGTCCAGTAGTATGAACCAATCTATTTACAGGATCAATTAATTCTTTATATTCAATTGGACTTTGAATAGTATAAGATAGATTTTGATAATAATCATTATCAGGTAATACTTGATAGTCTTGATCTAATTTTCCAATATTATCAAGCCAACCAATATCTCTTCTAGAAGAATAATCTACTGTAAAAAACCCTTTATTTTCATATAAGGTATTAATAGTAGCAACAGTACCACTAGTCTCACCTTTAATTTTATCATCAATCTTTAAATCATATTTACCTAATATTTTTATATAATCATTGCCAATTTTATCTAGAATAAGTTCTCTATCAATAAATTGTCCATTATTATCTACTAATATATTTTCTCCTTCAATAAATCCTGTAGATTCTTGAGTTATAGTAAATTTAGGATACTTACTATAATTAATTAAAGTTGCAAAAATTTGTTCTGCTTTTGCAAATCCAGGATTTGGTGCAATACCATTTATATTAATTTCCAATTCAAATGGATTTGTTGAATTTATTTTTGTTACTGGATAAGTTTTAAATCCATTACTTGGTGAATTAAGTGTGGTTCCATTATCATCAATATTTTGTACATTCTCAACAAATACAGAATCCCCTATTGCAAATGGAATTTCGCTAAATCCAAGTACAGGTGTACCTAAAACAAATGTAACAATACCTGTTATTGTACTATTAGGTTGGGATGAACAAATATCAACATTAGTAATTGTAACACCATTTGTACCATCAATTGCATATATTAAAGCATTACCAATACCTTTTGGTTCAGATAATACATTAACATTCTCAATTGATTGAGTTGATGGACTAACAATTGCCTCCAAAGCACCAGAATCAACAATTTGTCTAGTATCTGCATCAACAACAACTAATTTAGGGTTAGATTGATATCCAGAACCACCATCTGTTATAGTTACTGATTTAATTGTATCAAAATTCTTTAATGCTATTACAGGAGATACTTTTGCTATTGGTACTAAAGTTTTATCAGAAGAATACTCAAATCCAACATTTAATATACTAGTATTATTAATTTTATTTGCATTTTTAGATCTTGGTAAAACAATAGCATTTTTTCCTTGAGTTGAAGCAACACTTACAAATGTAGGTAATTGCTTATATCCTTCTCCACCAAAATTAAGTTTAATATCGTTAATTGGACCACGTGCCCTTATAGAATCAGTATTATATGTTATAGTTCCTATTCCTATAGCAGTTGCAGCATATCCAAGAATTTCTGGTTTATCTTCTACTACAACCTTAAAGGAAGTACTAGTAACACCTAAAATAGAATAATTATTATTATACTTACTATCAATATAAGAAATTTTTGATTTATTGACAACATCAATATCAGATGTGCTTATAAATCCACCTTTTTCTATATTATAAAATAAATTTAATGGATTATTATCAGAATAGTTTAATGTTACAGTAGAACCAGTAGTTCCAGATGCTCCAACTTTAGATATTATATAACTATCAGTTTTTCCAGTAGATACAAAATTATCGACATAATTATTATCATAATATAAATTAAAATCATATCCAGACAATGAAGAATCTGAAACATCAAATACTAAATTATTATCTCTTATAATATTGATTGGAGGATTAATTAGAGACAACTCATGGGAAATACCACCCTTATCAGTTAAAGATACAACATCAGGAGGAACTTTTGTAGATTGAGCATAAGTATTTGATAATTTAATATTATTATCATCTATTCTATAAACAAAATATCCAGTAGTACTTAAACCACCAACAATAGTTTGACCAACACCAGTATTATCATATAATACTTTATCTCCAGTTTTTAATCCATGAGCATTAATAGTTAATGTATTTGTAGTAGTATTAACACCAGTAGAATTAAATCCAATTGGATTAATTAATAATTTATTTTTAATACTATGATATTTGACTTTAATTGCAGTAGAAGTTCCAATACCAACAGATTCTCTTGGTTTAACTTCTAAATTAATTATATCTTGTTCTCGTAATTGATGATCAGTAGAAAGAGAAACTGTTGTTAGAATTTTTTCTGCGGTAGCAGTTACTTGATTATATTGTGTTCTAAATGAGTATCTGAAATCATCATCAGCATCACTAATAAAATATAATCCAGAACTTTGACCAATTGTTCCTATTCCAGATCCAATCTCAGCAACATTAGTAACAATTCCTATATAATCCTTAGACTTATTGATAGCATATACAATATCATCGTGACCAATACTAGTAACATTACCACCAGGAACCCCATTAGTAGATACACCAATATTGGTAAATCCAATATTTAAAGGTTCCTTAAAGATCAATTTATCTCCTGTTTTAAATCCGTGATTTGGAAGATATATGCTTTGAGCAGGTACAGATACTGTTTCTGAAAGACCAGCAACTGTAACAGTTATTGACGTTGAAAATCCAGCAACAGTTGCAATACCAACTGACTGTTTTGGATTAAAATAAACAACTTTATTCAATCTTGAGTCAAAATAATCAGTTTTTACTGGTATATCAAATGAATTTGGAATTAATGTAACTTTTGAAGAAATTGTATGTGCCGTACCAGTAATACCTCTAACACACCTCAATATATTTCTATCTTCAAACTTATTAAGAACAAAAAATCTTTCTGAACCAATACCAATACTACTACCAACAGAAATTAAATCAGATGTTCTACCAACAACAACATCTGTTACAATACCCAATGATGTTGGATTTGCAATACATTCTTGATATAAAAGTGTAGACTCACTATTAACACCAATAATATGAGATCCAGTAACTGATTTAAGATCACTAGATATGCCAGAAATTTCAATACTATTACCAGTAGATAAATCATGGAATGTTGAAATAGATACAGATACTGTATTAGAATTCTTCCATACTAATTTTACATTTGCATATTCTTCATATATTGTCTCAATATTTGTTATTGGTACACCAGATATTGAATTAACACTAGCACTTAATCCAGATCCATCAGTATTTTCATTATTAAATATGATACTATCTCCTAATTTATAATTTTCACCTGAATTGACAATCTCTAAGGAATCTACAGATCCACGAGTTACTGATTCAACAACTGTTAATTGTGGAACTAATTTATCCGAATCTATAATAAAATCATTATTTGTAAATTCAGAAATCATCTTATATGATGCAGTATTTCTAACTAAATCTGAATTATTAAAATCAAAGGATTGTGTTATTTTAAATTCTGGATCCAGAACATCATCTGATGATCTATAAGTATTTCCAATAAAATATGGGAATTTTGGAGTTTGTCCAGGTATATCGCTTGTTACCCCTACGAAATAAGCATATACTCCATTAGGATACTCAGGAGTTTTACAATATCTTCCATTATGTTCATCTAGATCACCAATAGTAGAATCATATACATAATCATCAACAAAAAATCCAGCTGCAAATGTAGTAATACCAGGTCTATCAATAACTTGAGAAGTATCTAATTTGTAACTTGGTTGTAAGGTCTTAATATCTGGACCTAATTTAGTAGGATCACTGTAACCATAAGGACCATATATTGGATTGCCATCGTAAGCCCATCCGATAATTGAAGAATGATTAGTAGTAGGATTAGGATCATTATAATAATCAGAACCAATATCTGTAGAATATCCAACTACAGAATATCTTAATCCATTTTGAGATTCTTCTAGTATCTCACTACCATATTTTTCTATATTGTTTATAGTTAATTTTCTAATATCTAATCCAAAAACTGCATTAGACCCAGATGGTGTAACCTTAATAGATGTTTTACTTGTAGTAAATCCAACACCACCATTAATAATTTTTAGATCAATAATAGATAAGTAAGTTTCTGAATTTGGGTCAGTATCTATTATTGGTCTTATCTTTGCATTAGATCCATCACCGACGACTTCTATATTAGGAATTGAATAATATTCACCACCGCCATTTTGAATATTAACTTTAATTATTTTACTACCAGATATAATTGGTTGTAATGCTGGTTGAATAACAGTTCCCGTTCTACTATTTCCAATTTTTGTTATAATATCTGGATTATTTTGATAATTAATAACTGTTTGAGAACCATATGAAGATCCCTTTTCATAAAGTATTACATCAACTACTTTACCTTTAATAATAGGAGTTAAGTTTATTTTATCAGATGTTGAAACAGAATATGTAACCTCTGGAGAAATTTGAATATCTGGATACTTAAATACCTGATATCCAGTTCCTGTTGATCCAAATTTAACATAATCATTATTATTATAATTTATATTTGACGTTCCACCAATTCCAGCATCGCAAAGTCTGAAAGATTTATTATCTACTTTGACAACCTTATATTGAATTGAAGTTGATAAACCACTAATAGATATGGGAAGTGTAGAACCAATTCCAACAGCAGTTGTATAACTAATCAATTCTCCATCAGAAAAACCATGATTATCAAAGGAAACTGTAGAAGTAAATGTAGAAATTCCAGTTGGATTAACATAAACTTGACGATTTGTAAATGGAGCACCTGAAGATATAATTTCAACAGATTTTAAGGTATTTTTAGCCTCTTTAAGTCTAAATTTATGAATACCAGATTTATTAATAGAAGTAAATGCTATGGTATTAATACCACTATTATAGTCATTTTCATTACCAAATAATTTAATAGTACTCAATCCAACTACTTCTGGCCAATATTGTTCACCCTGAATTAAAGAATTATATTCATCAGCATTACTTCCACCCCATGTAGTAATCCCTAATTGATTATTTCTATTTCTATCATAAATCAATACTTGCCCACTTTTTAAATTATGATTTTCTTTAAAGGTTATTGTTTCTGCTTGGTTATCAACCCCACCATTAGCAGTAGCCAATCTTCCATCAAACTCTAATTCTCTATTTCTTTTACTAACAACAGGTCTTATAACAGTTTCACTACTATTACCACCAGTAAGTTTTATTGAATTTACACTTTCAATATCAAAATTTTGAGGATCTACTAAAATTTGTTCAACATCACCCTCAATAACAGGTTTAACTAATGCAGTAGAACCCAAACCACCAACAATTGAAACTTCGGGTAAATTAATTACATCATAACCACTTCCCTGACTTATAACAGAAAATTTATCTATTGGACCATAAAAAATACTGTCTGATGACTTATAATTATTAATTTCTACACCATCAATCAACATTCCAACAGGTCCAGGAATAGTTTCAATTTTTTTACGATCATTTAAGGATAAATCTACGGAAAATTTCTTTAATAATCGTTGATTACCTATTTCCTTATTATAATGTTTTAATAAAGTAAAAGTATGTTTGTCATTATTCTTTAATGGTATACCAAATTCTATGAAATTGTTAGGAGTTCCTCCAGATCTGGATAAAAGTTCATCTGTTTCAATAAAAGATGGTGATAAGTATAAATTAATTTTTCGACCATCACTTAAAGATTTTTTAACATAATATACACCTTCTTCCAATCCAACCAATGTTGCCTTACCTTCTGGTACACTATAATATACTGCATCTCCAGTAACAAATGACACATTATTAGAAAATGATATTATTGAATATTTTTCAGTTACAGAATTGTAATTTCGTATTGTTGATGTATCAGCAATAGGAATCTCTGATTTTATAATATCTTTAGTGATTGTGTAATTTGGTAATGAATTAGAAGCAACATATAAATGAGTATCAGATTCATTATAGACATTCTGAACATTTGATGTTAGCTGATTTCCATACTTAACAGGTGCACCCGTACTTGATACCTTATCTAAAACCTTTCTTATAGCATAAGTTTTTGTACGATCTAAATCATACTCAATATCAACTAATTTAATTGTATTATTACCTAGTGAAATTTCATTAATTTTAGCGGGTGATACTCCCTGTATTGGTGTAACAATTGATTTATTCTTAAACGGATTAGATGTTTTTTCAATAATTTCAACATAATTACCCTTAGATAGTCCTGTAGTATCAAATACATCAAGAATATCTTCTTTTAATGTTAGAGTACTAGTTCCTTCACTTGTTATACTTTCAGAAATTATATCATATGATGGTGATGAATTATAAATCCACGAATTGGCAAATATTTCCTTATTTGTACTACCTTTTTCAATATTTTCCCCAAGACTTTTAATAATAACCTTTTCATTCTCTATTGATAATCTATTATTTTCATTTGGAATAAATTTAGATAAAATTCCAGTAATTCTTAACTCTACTTTCTTTGTTATATCCCCATTTTCATATCCAAAAATATTATCATCAAATCTTATATTATCTTCAGAAGAAATTGGATTATTAACACCAGAACAATTTAAAAATTGATTTAAAGTTTTATCAGTATATTGAATATTAGTGTTAATACCTGATATAATTGTACCAGTAGTACCAAAACCAACAGTAGAATCTACTGTAATAATGGTTGATCCAGTAGATACGTTACCAATAACCTTTGTTTTACCTGGAATATTAAAGGTTCCAGTAACATATTCTTCATCATCATATCCGATAAATGCATCCAAAATAAAATAATCAGAATCAGAAAGAACTCCTGATCCTGGAACACCTAAAACAGGTTCAACTTCGGATATAGACGCTGTAGCATTAGGATCAGCAGACCTACTAACTGTTTGTCCTTGTAAATTTATTGGATTTCCAGATATTCTTTCAGCAACAATTCTTTCACGTCTAATATATTTTGAAGATGATGGTTTAATCAAATAATCTTCAAGATCAATTATTGTAGGATCTACTCCATATAATACTTTAAAAAGGATTTTAAAAGATTCTTCAGTACCTTTTGATTGGAAAAATGACTTTGCTTCTTTTATAAAATTATTAACATCAAGATCAGATATAAAGTCAGCATTTTCTAATCCAGGAGTTAATGTATATTTAAGTTTTTTATAAAATTCTTGTAAAAATAAAGCACTAAGATTAGAAACAGAATCTCCAATATTATGAATTCCTGCAGTAGAAGTTGAAAAAACTAATTCTCTTGGACTATTATCATCATGATATGTTGTTATTCCACTAAATCCACGAACACAACCAGTAAAACTAGTATTTGTTTTACCAGTATATGTAATAATCTCATCACCAATCTTTAAAAGTCCATATTCATTAGGAAATCCCTTCGTATTTGTAACATTAATGGTTAAATCTTCATTAGTAATATTAGCACCCAATGTTGTTACACCAACTATAACATCAGGTGTTAAATTATCTAATTTTAAATATTGATCTAAATTATCAGTAATATCAATCGGACCACCACGATATTCCTGAGAAATATAATATTGCTTTAAAAAGTCTACCGTCTTCGGACTTTCACTTAATACAAATTCAGGAAGTTGATTATCAACAATTTGTTGTACTTGAATTCTTTTATCAATACCAGTCGTTAT
>TARA_B100001113_G_scaffold97487_1_pt1 | contig 18331 bp, 15 predicted proteins | sample TARA_B100001113 | Tara Oceans TARA_B100001113 (sample SAMEA2622402) | marine metagenome | biome: marine biome (ENVO:00000447); feature: deep chlorophyll maximum layer (ENVO:xxxxxxxx); material: "saline water (ENVO:00002010), including plankton (ENVO:xxxxxxxx)" | depth 50 m | reverse complement strand
TATCCGAATAATGTATTTCTCATTGAATTAAAATTTTCTGAATTATTAGATAGCAAGTTAATCTCATTAAAAAAAATGTTGCCATGATCAGGATGCTCCAAGCCAGCAAGTATTTGTAAAAGAGTAGTTTTTCCGCTGCCTGATGAGCCTATAACTCCAATTGCTTGACCTTCAGAAATTGTAATTGAGATGCCCGAGAGAACCTCAGAATTATGTCCTCCAGATTGGTAAGATTTATAGAGATCTGAGGCTATAAGTTTATTCATGTCGTAAAATTGTTACAGGCTTTAACTTTGCGGCCCTAACAGCAGGAAAATATGAAAATATTAAGCTCATTACAATAACAGAAATAGATATATTAATAAGTTGAGCTAACCTAAATTCATAAGGGAAATAATTAATGAAATAACTATCCATCAAACTTCTATTGGTAAAGTTCTCTACAAAATTTATCAGTTGATCTATGTTAGGAGTCACAGCCACCCCAATTAACAGGCCAATAAATGTTCCTAACAATCCAATTATTAATCCCAAATTTAAAAAGATAAATGTTAGTTGGGTCTTTGAAGAGCCCATAGTTTTTAATATGGCAATTTCTTTCTCCTTTGTTTTTACAGTCATTACAATAGTTGAAAGAATATTAAACGCAGCAACAGTGATAATTAAAAATAGCATAAGGCTTATTAATCTTTTTTCTAATTTAATTGCTTGAAATAAGGTCCCATGTGTTTGTTGCCATGAAGTAAAATACAGATTATCTTGATCTAAATTTGGCTGAGCTAAAATATTGAATCCTACTGAGTTTGCTTTGAACAAATCATCGATCTTAACCCTAATTCCCTGGGTTGAATTTAAAGGCAGATTTAAAATATTTGCTGCTAAGTCATGATGGACTAGAACCAGTGATTGATCTAATTCAGCCTTAAGTTCAAAAATCCCAACCACTTCTAAGGAAATGGTTCTTGGAAAGGTTCCGAGAATGGAAGAACGCAGATTCGTTGTGGTTAAGTTAACAGGATCGCCAACTTCAATACCCAAGTATCTAGCTAACCAAGAACCAATAACAACGCCTTTTTTTTGAGAAAGATTATCCAAACTTCCACTGATCATGTATTGAGGAAGAATAGATATGGAATCCTCTAACTCAGGCATTATTCCTGTAACAAAAACTCCTCTTGATCTATTTTTTGCACTCATTAAGCCTTGAGTTTCGATATATGGGCTTGCACTTATAACATTTTTTGAATCACTAACCTTAGATATTATCTCTTCATAATTTTCAAGAGTGACATTCGAGCGAATTACTAACTGGGGAACAACACCAAGTACTCTTGTTTGTAGTTCCTTCTCAAAGCCATTCATGACAGATAGAACTATTACTAAAGCAGCAACACCAAGTGACAGTCCAGCGATAGCCATTAAAGAAGTGAAGGATGCAAATGCACCCTTCTTCGATCGAAAATACTTGTAGCCCAAGTAAATAGGCAGTGAGTTCATAACACTTAGGTTATTTGCTTAAGAACCTTTTCAATATCGCCCTTATATGGCGGACGAATTGCAGATAGCAATTTATCAAACCGTGAGCCAATTTGCTTATAAACTGCTTTAGCATTACTGAATGTCTTGAAGCCCTCTTCACCATGATAGCTACCTATACCGGAAGGCCCAACACCACCAAAAGGTAAATCTTCTTGTTGTATATGGCCTAATACATCATTTACGGTAACGCCGCCTGAAGATGTCCTAGTTAGGACATGATCTTCTTCAACCTTGTCAGCCCCGAAATAATACAGACCAAGAGGTTTATCATTTTTGTTTACATACGAAATAGTTTCATCGATTTCAGTAAATTCTTTAATAGGTAATAACGGACCAAAAATTTCTTCTTTCATAATTTCCATATCGTCAGTAGGATTCATGACAAGTGTAGGAGGTATCTTGAAAGCCTCTTGTTGAGAAAAATCTTCATTAGCAGGATTGATTTCATCAATTTCAGCACCTTTTTCCTTTGCATCACTTAACAATCCTTGCAAGCGATCAAAATGCTTTTGATTAACAATAGATGTGTAGTCATCGTTATGTTTTAAATCTGGATAAAAATCAGCTACAGCCTCTTTCATTCCTGAGACAAGCTCATCTTTTTTATCCGAATGAACCATTACATAGTCAGGAGCTAAACAAATTTGACCAGCATTCATTGTTTTACCTAACATAATTCTTTTTGCAGCAATTGCACTATCAGCAGTATTGCTAACAATTACCGGTGACTTACCGCCAAGCTCTAAGGTGACTGGAACTAAATTCTCAGAGGCAGCTTTCATGATATGTTTTGCTACTGCACCACTGCCTGTGTATAGAAGATGGTCAAATTTTTGTTGCGTAAATGTTGCACCAACATCAGGACCACCCAATATAGTTGCGAACTCTTCCTCATCAAAAGCTGAATCACATAATTCTTTCATTAAACTGGCAGATTGCTCAGTATACTCGCTTGGCTTATGCATAATTTGATTACCAGCCGCAAAGATAGAAGCCGCAGGAGAAAAAGTCAGGAACATAGGAAAATTCCATGGAGAAATCATACCCACTGTTCCAAGTGGCTCATAGTCAACTGAAGCTTTTGCACCTAAAAAACCAAGTGGAAAGTTGGCTTTTCTTTTAGATCCTGCCATCCACTTTTTTAAATTTTTCTTAGCATACTCAATACTTGGAATAATAGTGTATACATCAGTGGCCATTGATTGATTTTTAGATCTAACGCCAAAGTCTTCATTGAGGGCATCAACAATTTTGTAACGATTGTCCATAATCAGTGTTTTCATTCGATTTAATCTATCAATTCTTAAATCATATGAAGGTGGACCATTTTTTATAAAAAAAGCTTTTTGTTTTTCTAGAATTGCTTGCATTTGTTGGTATTCCATTTTTACTCCTTATCAAAAATATTTTAATAGTCTATCAGTTAAAGTTTGCTCTAAGTCAACTAGTTGTATTTATGTAGACCTTTTCTGTTTATCTGCATCATTGGTTTTTTTAATCATGCTTCGAATATCAGACCAGTCATCTTCTGACATTTTAGAAAGCTGCGAGAAGGTTCCTCCACCTGATAGATACTGAGCCCCATCAAGTGCAATTGTCTGGCCGGTTAAGTACTCACATCCATCAGCCATCAAAAAAGTTGCTAAATTTTGCAATTCACCCATTTGACCAACCCTGCCCATAGGAATTGTACTCATTGAGTTTGAATCATCAAGATCACCCTTTGGGCTTAACCTAGCCCAAGCTCCCTCTGTAGGAAATGGTCCTGGTGCAATAGCATTAATTCTAATTCCATGCGGCCCCCACTCTACTGCAAGTGACTTTGTCATAGTGTGAAGCGCAGATTTAGACATCGCTGAAGGCACAACAAATGGTGAACCTGTCCAAACCCAAGTAGCAAGTATTGATATGATCGAACCCTTAATATTATGCTCAAGCCACTTTTTTCCAACCGCATTGGTAACATAAAAAGTTCCATGAAAAACAATATTGGCAATAGCATCAAAACCCCTAGCTGATAAATCTTTTGTTGGAGAAATGAAATTTCCTGCGGCATTATTAACCAAGCCATGCAGCGGACCTTCCTGAAATATGGAATCTATAAAATCTTCAACATCTTGAGGAGATCGAATATCCAGAGGTTGATAACGGACATTTGCTCCATACTTATCTTTAAATTCGTTAGCCGTTTCAACCAGAACACTTTCCCTTCTTCCACAAATCACTAGTTCAGCTCCATGCTTAACATAGTGCTCTGACATCTCTCTTCCCAAACCAGTGCCTCCACCGGTTACTAATATTCTTTTACCTTTTAAAATATCCTCTTTAAACATATAAATCCTTATTTTGAGTTTGTTATATCTATGATAGCTTGAACCCAAGCATCTGAAAAATTTAGTGATGGAACATAATCCAAAGTTTGACCGCCAGCCTCAATGAAAAGTTCTTCATATTCATCCCCTATCTCGATCACAGTTTCAAGACAGTCGGAGGTAAATGCCGGCGAAAAAACAAGAACCTTCTTTATACCTTTAGCTGGAAGATTTTCTAAAACAACATCAGAAAAAGGCTCTAACCAGTTATTGGTTAATCTAGATTGAAAAGTAACCTCATACTGATCTCTTGGTAGTGATAATTTTTCTGCAATCAACTTTGAAGTCTCATAAACGGTAGCTTTATAACAGTAATAATTATCGTTGTTAATTTCATGCTCACAATTTTTACCATCACACTGATTATCAAAGTAAACCTTATTAACTTGAGAATTAGGCAAACCATGATAGCTAAATATCACCTTATCATAGTCAGAAAGATTGAAGTCTTTAGCAGCATCCACCCAAGCATCTATAAATGAAGGGTGATCATAATATTGTGAAATAAACTTAAATGATGGAATTACCCACTCTCTTGAAAGTTTTTTTGAAACATCCTCAAAAATACTCCCTGAAGTTGCTGAGGCATAATGTGGAAAAAGAGGAAAAATGATTAACTCTGAAGGATTTGTTTTTTTAATTTCACATAGCGCTTTCTGAATACTAGGTTTTTGATATCGCATAGCATAAAAAACATTATATTCTTCTTGTTTTTGATTTAATTTATTTGTTAATTCTTCAGTATTCTTTAGCAACGGGGAGACTCCACCGGATAAATCCCAAAGTTTTTTATAGATTTTGCCTGAACTAAATGATCTTATTGGACAAATTATTAAGGTCACCAGAAAAAATCTAAATATATATGGGATATCTATGACTCTCCCATCCATCAAAAATTCTCTTAAATACTTAAAAACATCTAAGTATGATGGAGAATCTGGGGTTCCTAAATTAATTAGTAATAACGCTGGTTTGTTCATGATCTCTTAATAATGGATGACCTATTATAAATAATAAGGAAATAAAACACAGAAAGGCACTAAAAAAATATAAATACTGGGGCCCAAATTGGTATATGGGCATTGCAACTATTGGGGTTAAGACATGCCCTATTGGCATAACAGAGCCTAAATATCCAGCAGCCTTTCCTTGATTGTCTGGTGTTTGAGCTAGAGACAAAGATGACGCATTAGCAGGCCTAAACATACCTCCACCAAAGCCATTGATCATCATAGATAGGTAAAATAAAGCAATTGATGATGATAGTGCTGCCATGATATATGAAATTGTTATTAAAAAAGTGCCGTATATCAGTAGTTTATTATTAGCGATTGGCTTGAGATCTGTAAAAATATATTGACTGACGACTGTTGAAATAGAGAGAACAACAAAAGTTAAACTGATGACGAGAGGCAAATCTTGCTCATTGGAAAATACATCTGTTATGAAGAACCCTATAGATTGAAGCAATGATGCTTGGCAAAGAGACGACAATGCAGCTATCAGAAGAAATGGCCATACAGACTTATCAGTATATGAAATCTTTGAAATAACTTTATCAACATTTATTTTGGGAAGAATGTGTTTAGGAAAGCTAATAAAAATTCCAATAGCCGCTGTAAAACCACAAAAAGCAAAAACATAAAAAGGTAAGGTCTTTGAATATAAAAACAAAAACCCACCTATCATTGGACCCAAAATTGTTCCAATTAAAAAACTAGATTCTAGTCTTGCAAATTTTTTAGTTCGCTTCGATCTAACAGAAATATCTGCCATATAAGCAAAAGCTGCTGGCCTAGTTGCAGAACCAACCAAACCATTAATTAATCTTCCTAAAATCAATAAAGGTAAAAGAAATACAAGATCTAAAATATTTTGTTCTACAAGAAATAAAGGTGTGATTAAAGCAATAATTGAAACCGAATAGCCTATTAAACCTATGACTGCAATATTGCGTCTTCCATACTTATCAGATGCTCTACCCCAAGATGCACTTGTAATGGCCCAAGCAACAGCTGAAATTGAAAAGATTGTTGATGTTTCTATAACCGATAAACCTAAATCTCTTGCTAATGGAGGGACTAAAACAAATGCGAAGGACTGACCTAAACCGACTGAAAATAAACCGAACTTTAACCAGCTTGTAGCGTTATACAATTTTTGAGATGCCTACAGCCTCACGCAACTTACCAACAAGTTCTTGAGCTTGCGGCCGAACTTTTTTAGCTCCATCTGAAAATAAGTCATTTAAAAGATCTGGTTTGTTTTGTAATTCAAAATATTTTTCTCTAATGGGCATGATTTCGTCATTGATGACAGAAAATAAATCTTTTTTAACATCGCCCCAACCAATACCATCTGAGTATGATTGCTTCATATTCACAATTTGCTCATTGGTTGCAAAAAATGAATATAACTGAAAAAGAGTGCAGGATTTATGGTCTTTAGGCTCACCAGGTTCCAATGAGTTTGTAATTATTTTAGCAATAGATTTTTGCAGGACTTTTTCTGAACATAAAAAAGGAATTATATTTTTATATGACTTACTCATTTTTCTTCCATCTATTCCTGGTACAGATATTTCACTTTGTATCAAAGCCTCTGGAAGAGTTAATAGATTTGAATATGTATGATTAAACTTTCCTGCAATATCTCGAGTCATCTCCATATGTTGAGCCTGGTCTGGTCCAACAGGAACATGGGTAGCATTAAAGATCAATATATCTGCAGCCATTAGAACAGGATAGGAAAAAAGACCCATATTAATGGCTCTATCGTCATCATCTCCAGCTTGAGAATTTTCAGCAACCAGAGATTTATATGCATGCGCTCGATTTAGTAAACCCTTTGCGGCACTGCAATTCAAAATCCATGTTAATTCATGAACTTCAGGTATGTCAGATTGCCTGTAAAAATGAGATTTTTTTGGGTCTAACCCAGAAGATAGCCATGCTAGAGCAACATTTTTAACACTTGTTTCTATTTCACTGGAGTCTGTTTGCTTTATTAAGGCATGATAATCTGCAAGAAAAAAATACGATTCATTATCAGGAGCCACCAATTCTAAGGCAGGCTTAATAGCACCTAAATAATTTCCTATATGAGGAGTACCAGTTGTTGTAATTCCTGTTAAAATTCTTTTTTTCATTTGAAATACAATTATAAACATCAAAAGAAAGTATTGTGGAAACTCATAAAATTTTATTTGAATCATTAGATAAAGCTGAAAAGCATTTTGAAGCTGGCGAAATTCGCTTAGCTCAAAAAATTGTTAATGAGGTCTCTAGATCTATTAAAGCTGAAGGTAAGGTTTCAAATAAACTCAGACACAGATTCAACTTTATGTCAGCTCAATCTAGATACTTTAATGATATTTCGTCTTTTGCAACAAACCCAAAAAGAAATGAAATCATCAAGGATATTGAATCTCTGATAGCTAATCCTCATGAAAATCCTAAAAAGCAAGCACATGAAATTCATGGACTGCAAACTAAATGGCAATTATTAGACCAGTCTTCAAAACCTGCAGGTCGTGAACAATGGATCACTTTTAAAGAACTGATAGACAAAGCTTGGATACCTTGTGCTGAGTATTACAATGAATTAAGAAAAATAAAAATTTCAAATGCCAAACAAAGAGAAAACATAATCCAGTCACTCATTCAATACTCAAGCAGTCATTCAGATAAATGGCCTGGATTAATTGAAATGAGTAAATTTTTAAGCAAAACCTTCAAGGACTGGCAAAGCTTTGCTCCAGTTTTAGATGAAGATTTCACAAAACTCAAAGCAGCATACCAAGAAGCAAGAAAACCTATAAATAATGCAATAAAAGAACAAGAAATCAAAAACTATAAGATCAAGGAGTCATTGATCGAAAAGGTAAAACTAATTGATGATGAAGATGCTCAATCTTGCATCCAGAAATATCAAAAAATTAAACGTGAGTATCAAAATACAGGACCAGCTGGCAAGAAAAATGAGCCAGTACTTTGGAAAAAATTAAATGCGGCTGCTGATAGATTTTATGAAGCAGATAAAGCTTTAATGAATGATGAACTTAATATAATTAGTGATCTTGCTAGTCAACTGCAAAACGATGACTGCTCAATTCAAGATATAAAAGAAAAAATTGGGGAACTCAACAAAACAAGAAAGTCATCTGAATTTGCAAAACTGCAAAAAGCTATTAAGAGCTATGAGAATAAAAAAATTGACGAGCTTAATGCTGAAAAGATTAATATTTATCAAAATTTATTAAATCTATTAAATACATCTGATGAAGGCAATGCAATTATCCATAAAGAGATATTTAAAGCTTTAAAAAAACCAAACTATAAAGGCGACAAAGATCGCTTGCTTGAATGCACCGTTCAACTTGAGTTGCTAGCTAAAATTGATCCCCCTGCATCGGATAAACTTATTAAACAAAAACTCGCACTAGAGATGCTGCAAAATAAATTCTCAGGTCAAAAAAATATAAATGATCAGATCAAAGATTTATTGATTAATTTTGTAAATAGTCTTGAATCAAATAAAGTTAACGCAAGTGAAAAGAAGCTATGGAAAAGAATCTGTAATGCTTTGAACGAATTAGCTAATTATCTTCCTTAGCCTTCATAGCTGTCATCCATCTATCAGATCTGAATCTAGCGATATAGAGGAACCCTTTCACGACATAATCTGCTACAAGTGTTGAGAATATAATCTCAATTCTTGCATCAAGCAAAAAGAAAATTAAAGCAAGAAATACTCTAATAAATAATAAGCAGGTTAATGTAATTACAAGTGGAGTTTTGGTATCACCTGCTCCTCTTAGAGCTCCTCCAAGAGAAAATTCAATTGCCATTAGAGGCTGCATTGATCCAAGCAACCAGATAAAGATAATTGTTAAACGCACAACCTCGTCATTATCAATCATAAACCTTGCCAAGGGTTCAGCAAAAATAGTGATAACTACTCCAAAAAACGTCATTGAAATAATTGATAGACGCATTGCTCCCCAGCCCGCGCGCCTTGCTTGATCTTGGTTTTTTGCACCTAAATGTTGACCAACAAGAGTTGCGCCTGCAATTGAAAAGCCAAACCCAATAACAAATGAGAAAGATAATATCTGGACCCCAATTCCATATGCTGCATATGCTTCAGTTCCATAGTAAGCAACTAAAATAAGAAATGCTGTAATACCTATTTGAAAAATTACTTGCTCAAGAGCTGCAGGTGAACCAACCTTAAAAATCTCTTTGACTCTTGTGATATCAAGATCAAATATAGAAAAATATCTAACAGGCAACTGATTTGAAAGCCAAAAGACTATCAATAATGAGGATCCTATGACGAAAGATACGCCATTTCCATATGCTGCTCCAAGCACCCCAAAATTTGGAAATCCAAGCCAGCCATTAACAAAAACTAACATAAAAAATATTGCAAATAAATTCATGATTAATCCAATAAATAATGGGGTTTTCACATCTCCAACTGCTCTTAATGCTGTAATGAGGGCTATTCCACATCCAAAAGCCACATAAAATGGTGATATAGCTTTGAGATATTGAGTAGAGAGCAAAAGCGCTTGATCTTTTAAACCAAAAAATCTTACCAATGGCTCTGCAAATTGCCAGACACATATTACTGATAGTAAGGATAAAAATAGAACTAGCTGCAGTGTTCTAGTAAAAAAAATTCCTGCTTCTAGCTTATTATCTGCTCCCCAATTTCTAGCAATAAGTGCCGTTGAGCCTGCCAAAACTCCAGTAAGAATGGCCTGCAAAATAAATGTAACTCTTTGGCCTGTTACGGCTGCCGCAATTGCATCTGGTCCGAGATTGCCGACAACCTTAATGGCAACAATTGAGCTTGTTGCGTAAAACAGATTGGTTATTATAGATGGCCAAGCGAGCTTCCAAACACCCATTGAGCCCCTTGGGATTTTTGCTCCCCCGTCTAAAACTTCCAAATATTATGACTCCTTGATTGAGCCAAGATAAATGACCCCAAAGATAAGAGTCATTGAAAATGCAACAAATGGAGAGTCTTTAGAATTGAGTATCTTATTTCTATAAATTAAACATTCTATAAAATGAGCGATGAGCAGCAGATAAAATACTCCTGATGCTACATAAAAAATCCAACCATTAAATGGTTCAAATAAATTGACAATACCAAATGACCAAAGAATTAATGTAATTATTTGTGAAGTTTTCATTGTAACCTCTGAAAATTTGTTGAATACATTCTATCAATCATATTTTCAATAAATGGTTGAATCTGTGCGTATGATTCATTGTCTGTAATTGCATACCAGTGATGCAAGTAGAACAATGATCCAAAAAGAAAATTCCGATGCTCATCAGGATTCCCAAAAATCATAGAACCATCAGTCTGACCTTTTTTAAACCAACTTGTCCAAATTTTATACTGATTGGCTTCATTAGATTTTATGATGTCATATTTTGCAAATTCAGATAGTGATTTTGGAAGTTGCATTAAGAGTGTGAGGCCATTAATAGCCATAGCTTTATTTGTGTAAGTTTTAATCTTTTCTAAATGATTTACATCCATGTTATTTATTGATCCGATTAATCTATCAAGCTGTGATTGAATAGAAAGAATGACCTCAATAAATAGATCGCCTTTACTTGAAAAATAATAGTAAATAGATTTATCAGTTAAATCTAAAGACTTAGTTATCTGCTCAAGTTTTGTGTTGTGATAGCCATGTTTTGAAAAAATTGAAACAGCTGAGTCAAGAATTAAATCTTTTTTCTTAATTCGCTTTGGAGTATTTTTGTTATGTAATTCCATTGTGATTAATTATAAAACCTTGCTAATAAATTATCTAACTTCTAGCTGAGATAGAATATTCCTGTGCCTTTCTCGATCAATTTTATAGAAAGAAAATATTCCAAATGGAACAATCATCAGCACAGCAACAAAAGGACCTTGAACCATCGCTAAACTAAATATTTGATCAGCATCAGGAAGAATTTCAGATCCCTGAGGGAAACCAATAAATTCCAGCGCCAAACCAGCTACCAAAATACCTAACCCAGTATTTAACTTCCCTATTAACGAGCTAGAAGCATACATCAAACCTTGTTGGCCAATTTTACTCTCAAGCTCAACCTCATCACTGATATCACCTAGCATTGATTCACGTATGATAGCACTTGATGATAAGCAGGTATTAGCTATATATATAAAAGGAGCTAAGGCAAAAAATAGATTCCAAGAACCAGAGTCTGGAAGGATATCATTTAAGTAGAGAAGTATTGGTATTGGTGGAATCAATGCAGCTAAGGTTATAGCAAATAGCAAAATGGATCTCTTTTCAAGAAATGAAACCAATCTTGGCACTAATAAAAAAGCACTAAATGTTGATAAGGCATAAATACCCAAAAATGAGGCTATCATGATAGATTTAAACTCCCAAAAATAAGTATTCATATAAATTTGCAATGAGCTGTTTAGGCCCCAACTTACAGCAATAAATAAGTACCCAAAAAAGAATATTAAAAATGATTTATTTTGTAAGGCTGTAAAAATTTGCGAAAAAATTAATTTTAAATCAAAAGAAATTTGATTATTAAATGAAGTGTTTCTATATTTTAATGTTCCAAAATAAGTTACTAGAACGGAAATAGACATCAAGGTGGCCCCAGTCATACCATAGTAAATCCATGGTTCTGGGTTTTGAGTGCCAGGAATATATTCAGGAGTGTCTTTAAAAAAAACGGTATAAGCCAAAAAAGCATTAAATAAACCGCCCGCCCAACCAAACATTTCCCTGGCAGCAAATATAGAGGTTCTCTCTGTATAAGAACGAGACATTTCACTCCCTAGCGATCTATGAGGAACATCAAATATAGTCATTCCAAGCCTAGTCAGGATGGTAAATGTTAGCATCCATAAGAATAAATATTGTTGTGATAAACCCCAAGATAATTGAATGGAAAAAAGCATAAAATATGACAACCCCATTGGAATTATTCCCAGAAGAAAATAAGGATGTCTTCTTCCTAAACGATGATTTGTTCTGTCTGAAATAACCCCCATAATAGGATCAGTAAATGCGTCTACAATTAATGCAATAAATATTGCAAGACTTGCAAGGCCTGGGGTTAAACCTATTACATTAGAATAAAAAAATAAAAGAAAAAATGTAAAAGCATCGTTTTTAACACCGTTGGCAACAGCACCGGAGGCGTATAAAAATTTTTCTTTAGCTTTAATAGTCATGGGTCGATATTGTATAGATTTATTTAAGATAAAAAGCTAATTAAAAAATTTTATTAGTGGAATTATCTACTCAAAAAACTAATAAGTTGATTTTGAAACTTTGAATATGCTTCCTCATCAAGCAAGTGCCCCATTCCTGAGATAATTTCTAACTCACTAAATTGAATTAGATCTTTAGCAGAATAAGCATTTTTAACTTTAATTAACGGATCAATATCACCATGAATGATTAAAGTTGGTGTATTAATTGACTTGAGAAGTCCCCTTCTATTTTTTGAGCCGATTATCGCTGCCATTTGCCTGAGAAATCCACCATCATCACCACCCCTTTTTATATAAGCTCTCATATTATTTCTAAATTGAGGCGTATCATAGTTTTTTCCTGGGGTGCCTATAAGTTCAAATAATTTTATCGATTGATCAATCCTTCCTTCGATATCATCCTTGGCTGCAGATCTTTTCAACAACTGCTGAGTGACCCTGAACTTGGGACCATTAAATGGATTTGGAGTTGAGGCCGTTGAAGAGATCATCGTAAAAGATTTGGCTCTTTTGGGATGCTGAGCAACTAAAACCTGAGAAATCATTCCACCCATTGACATACCCAAAATATGTGCAGAATCAATCTTTAAATGATCAAGCACGGCTATGCCATCTGAGGCCATATCCTCAATGGTATATTCAGAGCTAATTGGAATAAATAAAAAATATTTTAAATAATTTAATGTTAGAGATGGCTTTGATGAAAAGCGACTAGATAATCCAACATCTCGATTGTCAAATACTATAGGTCTAAAGTTATTTTCTTGTAAATCACTAATTAAAAAATCTGGCCATAACGTCAATTGAGCGCCAAGGCCTGTTACTAAAAGAATTGGGGTTGCATTTTTTGGACCATAATCTCTATAGGCAATATCAATTGATTTATTTTTTGCAAAACCTTCTTCAAAGGAAAACGCATTAATGGAAAATATTAAAAGTAAAAAAAATGAATTTTTACAATGCATAAGCTTTTGCTCTTAATTTAACGTTATCTCTAATTGCACCCCAAAAAAGGGACATATCAAAATTATGGAGATCTCCCGCATTCGCGAATCTTTCAATTTTGTCTATTAGGGAGCCTTTTGTTTCAACCATAAAATTTTTAGAGACTCTGGCCTCAAAAGTTAAGTCAGATATAGCTTCGATAGAAAGTTTAGAATATGTATTCTTAGTAGCGTAATAATCTGCAAGGGATAACTTGTCTGATTTTAATCTAATAGGAATATTATTTGGATCAATTATCCAATCATGACTGGCATTCCAAGAAAATGGATTTTGGCAAACTAGAGCTTGCTCCATTGGCTCAAGAGTCCAGCCATTTGGAGCCCAGAACACAGATTTTGCTCTATTTCGTCTAAATCCTTCTATGCCTGTGCACCATGAAATGATTGCTTGTTGATCATCACTAGAGTTAGAAATTGAAAGATCGGGGTATAACTGATCAAAGTATTTTGTGGGTAATATGTATCCGATTAAATATGCTGCTATAAAATTTTTTTTAGCGTCTGATTTGGATACATACTCGTTTACCAGTCTTTGCCCATGCAAAGCGCCTTGACTATGCCCTGCTATAAAAAATGGCTTGCTATTATTATGCTTTTCCATAAATACCTCAAAGGCATTCGATAAGTCTAAGTAAGCCAAATCTAATGCCTTGCATCCATTATTGGCTTCATCATCAAAAAAAGAAAAGTAAGTTGCCTGACGATAATATGGTGCATAGACATTACAGGTTTCCGAAAAAGCAGATGCTTGGGTTGCTAAATGGCTGCCAGTCCTCTCATAAGCTGCTGAAGCCTCATCAATAGGTGCATTCCATTGCTTTTCAAAATATCCTGTAGGATGAATAAAAAAAACATCAAACTCTTTATCATCTAGTGACGGCGGATTATCAGGTGATAAATTCTGAAATCCATCTTTACCTGGGAATGCTGCCCAGCTATCAATTTCAAAATAATTTGGTTCTTTTGGGAGGTTATCAGAATTAAAGTTTAGCTCGGGTTTGAGGCTTTGAATAAATTCTAAATTGTTGTTCCATGGGCTAAGTTTTTTTTTAGTCATTGGATTATAGTTTTAAAAATTTATTTGTTGCTGTTGCCGTTGCAACCAACCTATCACCTTGATGCAATTCAGCAGAAGTAAAAGAAATACTTTTACCGATCTTATTAATGGTTGCTGATGAGGTAAATTGACCAGGAGTGCTTGGAGCTAAAAAATTAACATTAATGTTTAAAGTTAATGAATTGTATTCACCATTAGTTTTGAAAATCAATAAATGCGCCATGGATGTATCAAGCATTGCGGTTATAAAACCGCCTTGAACAAAAGCACCATCTGAATGAGTCAGTTCTTCCCCTATATCAAAATTCATCGTCATTGTTTCTTTTATTTCATCAAAAGCAACGTTATTTGCACCAAGAATAGCAAGGAATTTTGGTGGTTTGTTTAGGTCTATTTTTGAAGATGTCATTGCATGTTTTGTGTAATAGAATAGTTGAAATAAATTATAGGGGAATTCTATGAGAATCTTTATATCAATATTGATATTTTTTTTCATTTCAGTGCAAATTAACGCAAGCTCACTTGATACAAATGACAAAATTAAAATAACAAAGCATTTCAATGCATATGTAGATAATGGCAGCCTTCCCAATATTTCAATTTTAATTAAAAAAGATAGTAAAGAAATTTATCGTCACCATCATGGGTTTGCAGATATAGAGGATGAAATTTCTGTTAGTGACAAAACAGTTTATAGGATTTACTCAATGACAAAACCAGTAACTGGTGTTGCAATTATGCAATTAGTGGAGAACGGACAATTAAGACTAAACGATAAAGTTTCAAAGTATATTCCAGCATTCAAAAATACAAAGGTAATCAACCTTGAGTTCCAAGATTATGTTGTGAAGCCAAGAAGAGAAATTACCATTAGAGATCTTTTAACTCATACAAGTGGTTTGACTTATAGCTGGGCAGGAGAAGGGCCAGTTAATCAAATTTATAGAAAAAATAATATTCGACCTTATTATTTCGGTGCCCTAGATGCTGAATTGAATAAGTTTCCAGGTAATACTTGTCAATTTGCTGCAGCTGCAGCTAACGCCCCCCTCTTACATAACCCAGGCGAAAAGTGGTCATATGGAATAAATATGGATGTTTTGGGTTGCGTTGTTGAAGTTATTTCAAAAATGACATTTGCTGAATATTTACAAAAAAATATCTTCGATCCACTAAATCTTAAAAGCATAGGTTTTTCAGTAAATCCAAATGATAGAAATTACTTTACAACACTCTACACCTCAGGAGCATTTTCTAGAGACGGTGAGGTTGTTGCTCCATCAGAGTTAAACCAAGCGGAACTAATATTCTCAAAAGACCTAAGATCAATTGATCCATTCGATAAATCTCCATATCTAACGAATTCATCGAAATTATTTGATGGTGGGTCAGGTCTAGTTTCAAATATTGATGATTACAGTAAATTTGCAGAGATGCTCTTAAATGGAGGAGAATTGAATGGCGTTAGAATTCTTAGCAAGGCTTCTGTAGATTTAATGTCTACGAATCATCTTTCAGACGACATTCTGTCTGATGGTGCTGCTTTTGGATTAAAGGGTGTTGGAATGGGATTAACAGTTGGAACAATCATGGATCCTGGTTTAGCAGGAACTTATTCAGTAAAAGATGAATTTTTTTGGGGGGGAGCTGCAAGCACAATTTTTTGGGTAGACAAAAAAAATAATATTACGGCCACCATGATGACCCAATACATGCCATCAGATAAATACCCATTAAGAGAAGAATTAAAGACGCTATTGTATTCTAATTTGAGTAACTAAAACTGGCGGAGAGACGGGGATTCGAACCCCGGAACCAGTTACCCAGTTACTACCTTTCCAAGGTAGCGCAATCGACCACTCTGCCATCTCTCCGAATTACGCTAAAGCATTTTACATGAACTAATCCTAAGAATCTCTCAAGGTGATCATAGGTGATGCATAAATACTTTTTCTTATAGAAATAACACCTGCAATAAATATAAAACCAATAGCAAGTAAAAAACTTAACCCAAGAATTATCAAATTTGGTGAATAAATAAGATCAAAAAATTGATAAAAAATTATAGATGAAAAGACTGTAGAAAAGATAATTGCAGTGATTGCAGATAACATACCCAAAATAAAAAACTCTGATGAAGCAGATTTAAAAATCATCGCCCTACTAGCACCAATTGCATGCATAATTGCCGTCTCTTTGGTTCGCTGATCTCTGTTTGAATAAATAGATGCAATCAAAGCTAAAATTCCTGCAATTAATGTTAATAAAAAGATATATTGCACCGCTAAAGAAGCACTTGAGATTGAGCTTTTTGCTTGATCTATAATTGCTTCTAAGTTAACTGCGCTAATAGTGGGAAAACGGGTTATAAATTTATTCATTAGCTTCTCAGAATCTTCTACCTTAATGCTTGTAATGTATGAATTTGGGAGATCTCTGCCTGCAGCTGGAGATAGAATAAAAAAGAAATTTGGCGAAAAACTTTGCCATTCAATCTCCCGGAAACTTGATACAGATGCGCTAAATGTTTTGCCACCAGCTGAAAAATTAAGCTCATCACCAATTTCAAGATTCATTGACGCTGCTATTTCTCGATCAACTGAAACTTCTGCAACTTCATCAGCATTAGCCCACCATTGACCATCTGCTAAGGTATTACTTTGAGGTATATCATACTGCCAAGTTAAATTGGCCTCTCTTTCCATTAGATTGTCAAAATTTACACCTTCAGATCCAGGCCGTCTTGCAGATAAAAGCCTTCCTCGAATTAAGGGCGTAAAGTCAGGACTAATGTTTGCTTCATCTTCTAAATAATCTGAAATAGCCTTTAAGTTATATTCCTGAATATTAAATAAAAAATAATTAGGCGTTTCTTCATCTAACGTTTCAGTCCAGGAATCTACCAAATCAGTTCTAGTTTCTGCGAGGACAACAAGAAACAATAATGAAAGACCAAAAATAATAACCTGCAAAATACTATCATTGCCTCGCTGAACTATATTCTTGAGACCGAGCTTCCAACCTGTACCATTATAAAATTTTATTAAGGAAAGAATGTAAATCAATAATTTTCCAATTAGATACAAGGCAGAAGTTACACAGATTAATGTCATAACTATGTATAAAATTAATTTAATGTCTTGAAACAACACTCCTAGAAATACGAACATTGTAAAAAAAGCAACTAAATAAATTATGAAATTACTTGATAGCTTGATAATGAAATCATTTCTTAAAATCCTGATTGGTTCAGTTTCACTGAGAATTTTGATATAGGGAGCAGCTGTCGCAAATACTACAAAACCGGCTGTAATAAAACCAATAATGACTGGTCTAAATGTAGGAGGCGGCAAATCAACATTAATTATTCCCTGTAACGTAGATAGCAAAAGGTGCTGTAATGCATAGCCCAAAATCAATCCAAATATTGAGGCACTAATTACCATTAATGTAAGCTGCATTATTTGATGACCTAAAATAAATGATTTAGAGGCACCAAAAACTTTCATTAAAGATGTATGAAGGAGATTTCTGTTAGCGTATCTTCTAACTGCCATCATGGCCGCAATTACAGAAATAATTATGGTGAACAAACTAGCTAAATTAAAGAAAGTTGTTGAATTAGCGATATCTTCTCCAAGATTGTCACCCACTTCAATTGCTTTTTGCAGCCTAATGTTAGCTGGTATTGCTTCAAGGGAATCTTCAAAACGATTTAAGTTATCCTGAGTGCCAGAAAAAAGTTTCCTGTATACAACCCTGCTGCCAGTTTGAATAACGCCCATCTCCTCAACATCAACAATGTTTGCAATTGCAATTGGATAAAAACCAACAAAGCTAGAGTTTCTATCTGGATAATCTTCAATAATGCCGTCAACGATAAAATTTTTATTACCAATAGAAAGTGTGTCTAATTGGTTTAATTCCAAAGATTCTGAAATTTTTTTCTCTATCCAGATCTTGCCCGACGGAGGAGAGCCTGAATGCTCAATTTGAATCCCATTAAAATTAACAATCTTTAAATCCCCCCTTAATGGATATGATTCTGTAACTGCCTTAATGGAGGTTAGCAGATT
>TARA_B100001113_G_scaffold112088_1_pt1 | contig 18336 bp, 15 predicted proteins | sample TARA_B100001113 | Tara Oceans TARA_B100001113 (sample SAMEA2622402) | marine metagenome | biome: marine biome (ENVO:00000447); feature: deep chlorophyll maximum layer (ENVO:xxxxxxxx); material: "saline water (ENVO:00002010), including plankton (ENVO:xxxxxxxx)" | depth 50 m | reverse complement strand
CGAACTGCAAAAGGAGAACCTCAGAGCAGCACAAAATATCGGAACAAACCTGCTGACCGTCTCATGTTGCTTGGAGATTGTGCACGCATGCGATTGGATGGTCGAAGCGAAGAGGCACTCTCGATGCTTGAAGGATTCATAAAACAACATGAAACCAATGACGACTTACCGACTTCGACATGGACGCAAGGACGAGTTGTGACTGCATTGTTGCATCTAGATGCAAATCGGCCAAATACCGCTGTCCGGATTGGCCGAGACTTGCGTGTGAAAGAACCACGTCACCCACACGTACGATCATTAATACGAATTCTCAACGAACTAGGCCTCTTGGACGCTATGGCAACGGAACCAACAAAGATGACCATGCTCATTGATTCTGAAGGGGATTGGATGCGTGAATGGCCGATTCTTCACACCGTTCACATCTCTCCTCGACTTGGATCAACACAATCCAGGAGGCATGCAGGACGTGCGAATGCATGGATTGTTCACTCACAGAATCAGTCTGTTTCGAAATACTTCAGCAAATCCAACCTGTGGAAGAAAATTCCATACAATGGAGAACATCAGGCACCTCTCGGACTCTATTTGCATCTCTATGGAGTGATAACGACCATTGCTGGTATGCCAGTCGATCTTGGTTTACCTAGTGGAATCAACATTGACGATTTGATTCGAAGAAAACTGGTGTAATCAGACACGCCTTCGTAGTCGTTCCATTGAAGCATCTGCTTGACCGAGTTGTTCTAGCGCTGCTTCAACCTGGCCACCTTTGAGTCGCTCTTCAGCGAGGGCAATGGATGCCTCAGTTTGCTTCATGTCCTCATCAGAGACTGGGATGCTTGATGCGTTGCATTGGTTCCTCAAAACAGACCACTCTTGACGAACGAAATCAAGGAGGGCTTGAGTCTCATCCTGCTCGTTACCGAGTGCATCGAGATCGATAGTCAATCGTTCAAGAAGTGTTGCAGCATGACTCCATTGTCGTTCATCTGCTGCCTTTTGTACCAATTTGAAACGGTTCATCCATGATTCTGAATCTTCGAATGCTTCGAAACGTTCGGTGATTTTCTTTCGTTGACGCAGTGCTCGTCGGACACTTTCCATCGCTTCACGTTCGACTTGAATGACTCGAATCACGCCTTCTGCTAGGCCGATTGATTGGCCCGTATCGCCTGCATCAAGGGCTGATTCCGCTTGCTCAAGTCGATGTGACAGTTCAGATGTATCAAATCCATCTGCTGCTTTGAGTGCTTTGGCCGCATCGCTGAGGACTTCAACAGCACGTTCACGTGCGTCTCCATCTGCCTGCAATTGAATCGGAATAACAATGGCCAACTCAAAGGCCTTCTTGGGAGCTTCTCGGCCGAGTTGTTTCTTGGCATCTCGTATAATCTGACGTAGGTTTTCAATGGTCGCTCCAGACTTACCTGTTAGCAATTCTTCGGCGTTTTGGATGGCTTCCTCGGCTTGAGCCCACCAGGTTACGATTTCTGACGCTCGACGTTTGGCTTGACGGAAAAGACCCTCTGCCTCTCGCAATGAACCTAGCGACACTTCTCGTTCTCCCATTTCGTAGGATTTACGAGGTCGCTTCACAAGAGGAGCCAAGTCTTCTGCGTGTTGAATAACAAGGAGAGCCTCATTTCGGACCACATCAACATCTGTTGCTAGGGAGAGTGAACGGTTGATATCTTCTGTTGCTTCATTGAGAAGTCGCATACCAAACGACGGGTCGATATGACCTTCCTCCTTTGCAGTCATGACAAGACTGCTGGCTTGATCGACAGCAGCACCTTGTGAACGAAGGACGAGAAGACGGTTTTCAATTGCATCCAATTCTTGACGGAATGCCTTGCGTTCTTCACGCATATCGTCACCTGCTATCCAGAGATATGCTACATGGATGAGAACGATGCCTGAAAGGATAGGATGAGCCCAATCCTCCGGCTCTTGAATCCAAGTTTCTCCTGCCCTGTCTCCAACGAGCATTCCAAGTACGGTTAATGCTCCTATTGCGGTCATCATGGCTCGGAAGCGCATCACATCGATTCCGCCTCGAAGGGTGTTGGCTGAAGATTGATACATGGCAACACCCAATCCTGCAAACATTAGTGTTGCAACAATGTCGGTTACATCGGAGGAATATGCTCGTAAAGCAAACATCAACAACACGGGCCATACAACACTGGAAGCAGCCCCAATTCTTGTCCGAGCTCGAGGATCATCGAGAATCAAATCCTGAATAACGATGCCCCATAATAAGACGAGAACCGGCATGCCAAGACCTGTTAATAGGCTTGCATCACCAACAAACGCGTCTTTGAGAACTGGCCAAGCCAACCAGATAGCACCAGTCAAACAAAACAAAGCACAGATGGTACTCAATCGCTCGATTCTCTGTATACGTAGCAATCGCTCGGATTTAATGGCCTCCTCGACATCGCCCCAGAGCATATTTCTACCAGACCGGGGTTTCGTCATGAAACCACCGACTGTTTGCATACTGTTTGGCAACAATGTTCAAGGGTATGCTTGGATGGTTGAAGAAGAAGGGGACATCCTATGAAAGGACTCATCACGATGGACGATTTGACCAACGACGACATACACAACATCCTTGCTGATGCTCAACGGCTTCTCCCAGTAGCCCGAGGAGAAACCTATCTACCACTCTTACAAGGGCGAATCCTTGGCAATCTCTTCTTCGAACCAAGTACCCGCACAAGGATGTCATTCGAAACTGCAATGAAACGTTTAGGTGGTGATGTCGTGAATCTTGGTGATGTCAAGACTTCATCGGTTGTCAAGGGTGAAACACTGTTTGACACCATCCAAATGGTTGATGGCTACACCGACATCATCGCCATGCGTCATCCTCGCCAAGGTGCGGCTCGCTACGCCCAAGATGCTGCTCGCGTTCCGATCCTTAACGGCGGAGATGGAGCTGGCCATCACCCTACTCAAACCATGCTTGATTTGTTTACGATCCAACAATCCCATGGTACATTGGAAGGGTTGACTGTTATCTTGGCAGGAGATTTGAGATACGGCCGTACCGTCCACAGCCTCTCCCATGCCCTAGTTCGATTCGGTTGCCGACTGATTTTTGCTTCTCCAGAACTGTTGCAAATGCCTACAGAGATTGTGGAAGATCTCCGTGAACATGGCGCCGATGTAACCGAGACAGATGATTTACTTGGCAACATCAATCAAGCAGATGTCGTTTACATGACTCGAATTCAGAAGGAACGATTTGCTGATGAAGACGAATACGCCAAAGTCGCTGGAGCATACAAATTGCATGCACGTGACCTTGGAAATGTGAAGTCGGAAATGATCATCATGCATCCTTTGCCACGTGTTGATGAGATTCATCCAAGCGTTGATGCAACCCGTCACGCACGCTATTTCGAACAAGCGTTCAATGGCGTTGTAGCCCGTATGGCACTGCTTTGTCGACTGCTAGGAATTGAAGTTCCTGCTGAAATTCAAGGAGGTGAGGCCTGATGGCTGAAGAACACAACATGCGAAGAGTAACGGCAATCAAAAACGGGACAGTGATTGATCACATTCCATCTGGACAGGCCCTTAAGGTACTCGAATTACTCAGTCTTTCAACAGATACATCCGTTCCAGTGTCCTTGGTTATGAATGTCCCTTCAAAGAAAATGGGTGCAAAAGACATCATCAAAGTTGAAGATCGTGAACTCACACAATCAGAGCTTGATCGATTGGCATTGGTTGCTCCTGAATCGAGTATTGCAATCATTCGAGCATACTCTGTTGCAGAGAAGTTGAACGTTAACTTGGGCGATGAAGTCCGCAATGTCGTCCGATGTACGTTCTCAAACTGTATCACACAAAACCCACGTGAACCTCTAGCGCACCGATTGAAGGTCACAAGAACCGACCCGTTAGCGTTGCGTTGCCATTACTGTGGGCGACCACAAAATATGGACGAATTGATTCTAAACTTACTCTAACTCAACATCAAGTAAGTCTCGCATATCGCATGCTTTGCATGTTGAGCCCGATGTCGGCGAACCACATCGTTGGCATTTGATTGGATGAGACTGAACTGGTGGCCTCTCTTGGCGAGCAACTTGTTTGATGTTGTCCGACATTCGAACCAAACTGTGACGTGTACCAGGGACATCCTGCTCAAGTTGAGCGACAATGTCTCGATATCGCCACCGAAGTGCACCTTGGGCATACGGGCATTCTTCATGATGTAGTGGCAGTTCCTTATGCATTGCAAGCAGATGGATTTCTTGTTCTGGAATCCAGCGCAATGGGACAATTCGAGGAGGCAATCCATCAACAGGTGCATCGGTATGTGGTGCAAGTCGTAACGTGCGGTCAATGTCACCGTTCGTCATATTCATCAACACTGTTTGGGCCATATCGTCCAAATTATGTCCGAGTGCAACTACATCAGCATCAACTTGTTTCGCAAGTGCATTGATTCCTTGTCGACGAAATACACCACAATACGAGCATGGCATCATAGAAACACCTTCGTTGGACTCCGAAACCATTGGCAATCGTTTCACAACTTCATCCATTTGATGGAATTCAAGATCGACGTAGCTTGTAGAAATGAATTCAACACCGAGTGTTTCGCAGAGATCAATCGCACATTGCAGAGAAGGTGGCCGATAGCCGTCTATGCCTTCATCAACACAACCAGCAACAATCCGAACATCTCGACGCATCCCAATCAGTTCGACGAGCAGTGTCAACAAGACTGCTGAATCTTTTCCGCCAGATATTGCAACAAAGACTGTGGTTGGTTTTGACTTGTCAAGGTGCAACTGCTTACGCAGTTCCTTTGCCACTTTTTTACGAATGGACTTCTCGAGGTGATGGCCGCACAATATACGCCCAGAGTAGGCTTGCTCTATCACAGCATCCTTTCCACAGACATCGCAGGCTGGTGCCTGGAATGGACTCTGAGTGGACTCCGCCATGTTGATTCGTCACATCACCTCCATTAAACGCCTCCGATGGACGAAATTATTGGTTTAAAATTACAATTGGATTTTGTGATTTTCAATTGGGTTTTTTTCCTATTAAGCTCTGGTTTGAAGAGGGTGCTTGCGCGGAAATTGATGGTCAAATCAGCATCCGCGCCCTATGTTTTGTATATTTGCAGTTGGAATTTTGATTTTCGTTGCCAAATCCCCCTACGGGGGAAGAGTTTCGGGAAAGTTCTTGAATGGCACGTTGTTGTCAAGGGGTTTGGGCTAGCATGCTAAACCGGTTATTTTCCCAACTTTGCGAACTTGATGGTGCAAACCATGTTCGCTTGTCGGATCAATTCGGTAGCGTCGTACAAACCACGACAAAATGGCCCGATTCCAGTGAAGACCAACAACGAGAGTGGGCAGTTTGCTCATCGATTGCAGACAACCTCGGCATCGGCCAGTTGTTTGAGATCTGGATTGAAGCTCGACGATTAACTCTCTGTGATCGATTTAGCAACAATCTCTTTGTCTACCTGTCTGGGAAGGACGGGAAGAAAGGTGTCTGGAGATACGAACTTGAACGCCTTCGAAAAGAATGGAACGCACAGCAACCCCAGGTGATATGATGTTTGACTTACCACACATTGAACGAATTGATGATGAATTGGATGTTTCCTCTGGTAGCATTCAGCCCTTCGAACATGGGTTCATCACAACGTGGGTTGGGCGGCGAAAAACCCCCTTTGGTCATCGATTGATCCGTGCTGGCCGTATTGTAGGTTGGCTTTGTGAGGGAGCGAGTGCTACGAAACTTCTCGGTGGAGCAGATGCTCGTAACGCTCTTGAAGAGGCAGAAAAGAATCAACACCGATTGGTTGCTTCTTCTTGTTCCCTGCAGGGTCTTGCAGAAATTGCCACCCTGTTGCCAGAAGCATTCGAATTTCAGGCGGATACACAAGGTCTTGGTTCAGGTAACGCAGTTACGGATCGCTTGTTTGCGCGAAACATATCCGCAGTACTACAGGCTCTCTCAGAGTACGAGCACGTCCGAGGCGCCTTGGCTGCAGACCAAGGCATCCTAATCGACAGTATGGGCAAACTTCCAGGAGAACCTGAGGATCTTTCTGCTACTGTTGCATCCCTTTCGATTGCGATGGATGAACAACAAATTAAGCTCGGAGGAGATGGATACGGGTATGCCTCATTGAACATGGAAGATACCTCCTTACTTCTTGCCTCAAGCAGCACCATTGTCCTCGCAATTTGGACTGAACTCGATGCAAACCATGCCCGACTACTTACCGACGTCACAGCAAAACTCGATGGTGAAATTGGAACATATGCAGAAGGATCTGCCACTCTACCGGACGGATTTGTTCTGCGGGAAGGCAAAGGCGGAGCAGATGCTGTGATGTCCATGCTTACGGCTGCGCTTGAAGAACGAGTTACCGGGCATCTCAAAGCGGGAGCAAGCGACAAAGCAGTTTCACTGGCTCTCAACAACGGCCTTCCGGTTGGAATGGCTGCGAATGGGCAGTCCTTTGAGGACGCAATGCAAGGACTAACCGAAAGCAAGCGTGTTCTGAAACTCCATCGACTTGCCTCAGGAACGATGGTTTCATCGTCAACTGGCGATGTTGAGAAATTCACGCTACAACAGTTCGTTGAAGCACTTTCAACCGTGAGAACACGCTCTGAAAAGCGCCGTGAATCAATGATGTTACGATTGAACAACATGTACGGTTTCGAAATTGGACTCGACGAAGTGCGAGTTGTTCGTTCGAAACTGAGCATCTATGTAGGAGGTCAAGAAACAGCACAAACGCTTCCCAGTGCCGCTCCTTTGTCTGGTGTTGATTCAGGTTTGCGCCGTCGCTTAGAGGAATCCGAACGTCGTGCAGATTCTCTGATGCGTACCAACGCAACGCTGACCAGTCAGTTGCAAGATGCAGAGAAGGATCGAACTGAGGCAATGGTCCGTCTCGATGAAATCAAACAATCGACAGGTGTACAAGTCGAAACTATTCAATCAAAGAACGATGAACTCAATCGTGTACAGGTCACCGTATCAGAATCGAGAACACGAATGGAGCAAGCTGAAGAACGTGCAGATCGCCTTCTTCGCCGCGTCAGCGAACTTGAGCATCAACTCAGTGAAAGAGCCTCTGAATTGGCCAAAGCACTCGGCGATACGCAGAGCAGTGAAGCGCTTCGAAACGAACTTGAGACGCTCTCCAATCAAGAAGCGACTACCCGTGCAGACATGGTTGCGAATGCTGAGCGACTGTCATCAATTCGTGAGCAAATCGAACTTGAGGAACGCCGACTACGTGCTATGGAAGAACAGGTGTCATCACTGCGTGAACGGCAAGCTGATGCTCAAACTAAGAGCAATGCTTCTGAAGAAAAGATTCGTGCAGCACAGGCTCGATTGGACCAAATTGAAGCAGAAACACTCTCAAGTCGTCGACGTGCTGAGGAAGAGCGGCAACGCTTAGCTGAAGATGAAGCTCGTCGAATGCAATTGCATTCAGAGATGCGCGAATTGATGGGTGAACGAAAGGAATTGTTGACTGAACTTGGAAATCTCGGTGCACGACGAGGAAATGCTGAGACCGAACTTTCCGGATTGATTTCTCGTGCAGAAGCACTTACAGAGGCACATGAAGAGGCAGTGTCTGATATCGCAGAAGCGGAACGACTTCGCGCTCGCTTATCAGAAGAACCACTTGCACAGGCACTACTCAATGATGATGCAACCTTCCGTGGCCTTGGTCCTGTTCTTGACCGACTTGAACACGCACGCACGCTCGGATACTCGGTGATTTTACTCGACCGAGCAGTTGAGCGTGCTCTACAAATCGTTCAGTCGACCGTCGATCACATAGCGGCTACACCACGTCATTTGCTCAGCAGTGAGGTGATGACACTTCTTGAGCGACAAGTTCCGCAAACTGCAGGTGCTGTGCGTGGCCTGGCTCGCTGGTCAGTTCAACAACGATTGGAAAATCAACTCGGAGAAACTGTTGGTCATCTGATCCTTGATTTGGAAGGAATTCTCGAAGATTATGATCGCTCGATAACCATGCTTCGTCGCATGAGAAATGTACTCGATCAACTTGGTACTCTTGGTGCTCCACCTGAAGAGATTGATGCATTGCGCATGAACTGCATGCGCCCTGAGGCTCTACCGAGCGTGGCTGTTGAGACTCGACGATTGATTCGAGTTGCCCTTGACGACATCTATCTAGAGGCAGATCAACGTGATGCTGGTGAAGCGATTGCTCTTGAGCAAACAGCACAGGTCCTTGAAGAATTATTAACTCAAATCGATGCATCTGGATTAACAAAAGGCGTTCCTCGAGGAGCAATGTGGGATTTCCAACGAGATGGATTCCTACCCTTTGAACGCACATCAATTCCGGTTGGTCAGCGAACTCCTGTAATGGATGATATGATGGAACACATTCAACCCACCTTGGTTGTTGAAGAAAGCGTCTCTCTCGATGCTGAACCTGCGGTTGTAGAAGTAATTGCTGAATGGGAAGAAATGCCTGCACCAGAGGACTCTACCCCTCAAACTGCATCTGTTGAAGAGACTCCAACTGTTCCTTTGCAAGAAGATCGTGCTGATCTCGAGGCTGAACTTGCTCGACTTGATTCAGAACGCCGATTACGTCCCGCTCCTGCCGAGGAACCTAAGAGAGACCCTCGATTGGAAGCCTTGCATGATCAACTCTCTGAATTGGACTTCTGAGGCGATAGCATGGTTGAAACCCTTCTCTTCCGGAATGAATCAAAGGGCTCATCGTATCCAATGATGCTCGAAAAGCTCGTCTTTTTAATCGCCATTGTTGGGTTCATCTATCTCAATCAAATCCTATGGTCACGCATAGACGTTGTCTGGTATCAATGGCTTGCATCTATAGGATTAGCACTGTCAATGTTGATTCTTACGGAAATCGTTGGACGATTGATTCAGTCGATTCGTGCTACGAATTGATCAGAATTCTTTTTCTTTAACTGGTTCAGGCGTTTTGTTAGTCATCGACTCAATCAATCCCCAAACACGTTGCCATGGAACAAAGAATCGCAATACTGCAACGAGGCTCAAAAAGAGAAGAGCAGAGATGACCAAACCATAAGTGAGGGATAATTCAATGGATTCCGAAACTTGTGCAGCCCATTGACTTCCTGTTGAATTCCGTACAAATTCCAAAAGGACACTGTGAAAGCCCAAGGCTACAACGGTAACAAGTCCTGTAACGGTTAGGAATCCTGCTGTGTGTCGAAGATGACCGTTCAAAACATTGTCCATTTGTCGGACATATTCTGGGTCTCGCTTGCAAGACTCTGGAAGACGATATGCGTACTCAAGATAGCGGATGACACCAAATCCAGATTCTTGGAAGACCATGATCAGGACTGCAATCGAAATGAGAGAAAACTGCTCTTCGGTAACGAAATAATATCCAAATATCCCAACCGTTGGATCACTTACTTGAGATTCAAGCGAAATCAAATTCGACCCCCAATCACCTAATTGGGACTTAATCAACGGGAAAGTGAGGATGGCATGGATGGCGAGAAACAGGAGCGTGAATCCAATAGCCCATCCAATCGATCGTCGAGAAAGACCCCATATTCCACGCGTCCCCATAATCACAGGGAGGAGATAGATGAAGAGGATAATCAGGGATAGAATCATCAACAACGGCCATTCGAGTGTCTTGAGTTCGCTTTCGTAAGGTGCTCTGAATTCTAAGGAGAAAAGCATCGAAGGAACCCAAGTCAGAATCAGACGACCGACAAGGAGTACCATGAGTGTAATGATGAAGCCCAATTTGATTCGTTGCTGAACTCTTGGCGACTGGAAAGCCATGATCGCCATCGAGCCACCGAGGCCCAAACCCAGTACAATAGGAACATAGAAACGAGCAAGACCGGTTCTCCCTGAACCAATTAACCAATCTCCGATTGGTACCTCTCCAACAAGCGATTCAAGTGATTCGAACAGCATGGTGTGATCGATGCTGTTGACGACATATGTGGAGACAACTTCGAGATACATCCAAACGAGAGCAATGGTCGATACAACCTGCAATGTAATGATTTGCCACTGCTTACGCAAGGCTTTGAGATGAAGTGTTCGTGCACGCCCTCCCATCAAGGAAACGTCACTTTGTGGGTCTACTTCACCTGCCATCTAATACCCCCTTACCTGCATGATTGCTTGCGATAGGTCCATGTCAGGCATCCAATCGATAACTTGTGCTCCTGAGCCTGCGAGAGTCGTCAGCCTGTTCTGGCGCTCCAATTTGAGAACTTCATACGACATACGTGGTATACGAGAAACGAGGCGCTCGAAATCGATGCTTGACGGAGATAGGACGGTTACTTCGTGACCACGACCAACTAGGTCTCGGACTGCAGCAGGAACGGTTCCATCACCTTCACAAGAGGAAATGACGAAAACTGGGCTGCCGCGACTGAAACGTCCACTTAGAGAATTCGTAACAGCTTGCAATGGCATGGCACCCTCAGGCTTCACTCCAGCAAGTGAACTGAGGATTTTGAAATACTGCTTGTCTCCTGTGTCAGGAGGTAAATAGGCCAGACCGTCACCGTATATTCCAAGTGCAACACTGTCTCTTCGCTTCAAGAAAAACGCTGCAAGGCTTGCTGCACTCACGGTTCCCATCTCAAGTGGATTCTTCAGAACCGTGCCTATTCGAGACACGTCGCGTGAATCGAGAAGAATGTACAAATCAGTAACTGCATCACGACACTTTTCATTGACCATGAGGTCACCTGTTCGCGCAAATGCCTTCCAGTTGATGTTCTTGAACGGATCCCCAGGCACGTATTCTCTCAAAGAGTAAAACTCTGAGCCTTGTCCTGGAGTTCGCAATGTTGTTGCACCAGTATACATCTTTGGAGTACGTGAGCGCAGAAATGCTTCCTCGACTTCCTTGATTTGAGGGAAGATGACAATGTCGGAATGATGGTCAACGTACATATCCTCAACTCCTAGGTTGAAGGTGTTACGAACACGCAAGGATACAGGTCCAATGGAATAGTGCCCTCGGAGCGGACATCGAAGGACGTATCGAATTCGTGCACTTTCTCCTGGACGGAGATTAAGTCGCATTTGATTCAATCCACTTCGGAGTTTCATTTCGTGAGGAATGTTATCATAAACATCCAACAATTGTGTTCGACGGTTTGATCGGTTGGTCACCAATAACTCAACGTAAAGATCGTCTCCTTTGTACAAATTGTCTGCGGATAAGGTTCGCTGGACCTCAATATCACCATGACCCGACACCCATGAGTTCACCACGATGAACGTAATGAGAGCCAAACCTAGAATCATCATCTGGTTGTTGGTAATCATCATCCCAATGAGAATGAGTGCAATACCTCCTGTGAAGGTAAAGGCTGCCTTACGTGTCCACATGATACTCACCTACGCCCCCATGCTTTGATTCGTTTAACTAAAGCCACGGATTGTTCCAAGGAGTATTTTCCTGGTTCAATCGCAAATTTTGCCAACACTGGATCTTGAATTAATCCTACAAGTTCTTTCGCAGACATTGCGTGGAATTCTTCGACTGTCAAACCGTTCTGGTTGCGGACTTTCGAAAGGAACACCTGCCGTATTTTCTCCGTTTTGGCATAGTACGTGTATCGATTTGCATCGCCAAATCCGTAGTAGATGATGCTGAAAACGTGACGCCAAGGTTCTGGATCACGCTTCTTGAGAAGAACTGCTTCGAAGGTAATGAAGAGGACAACAAAGAGAGCAAGCATTGCCAAGCCCTCTCCGGTGAAATAAACCAAAAGGAAGTAAACTGTGTTGTAGGAATCTGCAAGGAGAGCATTCTGTGGGTGCCTACTTTCGTCAAAGATGACCAAGGCATTCTCTGCAGGCTGTCCATCCTCGCCTTCAATCGTGCTCATCAACGCTTCTGCAATGACGTCAAGCGCCCACTTTCGGTTGTCGTTTGCTGGAATCAACTTCTCAGTTGCACCATATTCTCCATTGTTGAATCCTTCATAGTCGTAAATCGCGTTTATGAGAGAACTACCGTCTGCAATGAAGAAAACGCGCCCTCCTTCATCTGGGTCACAGTTTGTTGAGGCGCATGCTTCAATGGAGAGATTGAATTGACCCCACAGATCGGGAGTTTCACTGTTTTGTTCGTTACCAATCCACAACTCTCCATCACCATTAACGTCAACTGTAGCTTGGTTGCTGGTCACTGCTCGAACACTGACATCTTTGAGAGCACCACGCACCCCCGGTACGATTTCGAGGCCTGTGACATTGTTGAGCAACATTGTGTAGGTCGCATTGTATTCAATTCTTCCTAGGTCACCAGCGCTCTTGACCCAGTGATGCGAGCAAACACCTGCTTCTTTCTTTGTCATTGATTGTCCATCGAGTTGTGAACAAGGGTGTGCACCTACTTCGGAGGACCATCGCTCGTGTTCTTCAATTGTTGAAGGGTCAAGCACGGTACCATTCATACCACAGGGACTTGCTTGAACACACATCCAAATGTAGTTGTAATCAAGTTCAGAAACGTAATTCGTATCGTACAGTTGGTAACCAGAATATCGAACACCGTAGGCTTCGCCGATACTTCCTGCATAGCCAAAGTCTTCCAGTACGATGACGGTTCCACCGTTATCGACAAACTCTACAATTGCATCAACTTCTGATGGGGAATAACCGTCTTCTGTAGCGATCGTAATGAATCCATCTTCATCGAATTGAGGGAATGAGAGTGTATCTCGTTCAACGCCGGCGATAATATATGTCGTGTTGCGAGGATCTTCAATATCAGCCAAAAGAAGTGGGCTACTTACCAATGATTTTGTTTCGACACCCATGTCATTAATGTCTTCACGGAATGCTGACATGTCGTCCCAGTCATCATCATATGCCGACAATTGTGTTGACTGGCTGATGTTGATAAAGTTCTGAAGAATGGTAAGAAGGAGAATTCCGAGAACTGCCCAGAATGCCAATTGGAGACCAATTCGCCTAAAATTTCTGCTTCGCTCGGCCGCCATTTCAACACCTCCCTAGTACACCGTTCATACATACACGGTTTCACATCGGTTTAGAAGGTTGTCCAGCCCTGTTGCGATAATGCTCATCAAATTTTGAGCATAATCACATGGCTGAATGTGGAAACTTCGGTTGAAGGGATGGCTACTGCTCCTTCTTTAACAGGAAAGGGTAGACGTGTTGTATCGATATTATCGGAGCACTTTACGAGAAGTTCAGAGATTTCTCCGTTGGAGACATCAACAACAAGGTCGACAAGTTTGCCGAGTTCCTTCCCTTTCTTATCTTGAACAGTTCGCCCAAGCATTTCCTGTCCGAAACTCGATGCCATGCGATTCGCCTTACATTGTGGTCGACATCGGCAGGACTTGACCGTTTCCGTGCTCACATTGTTTCCATACCGAAACCGTAGTCTCGTGTTCGCTTGATGTTCGACAAACCTGAGGTCAGCCGTGTTTCCATCTTCTGATAGTATTCAAGCATCTCAGGAGTCACCGTTGGACGAACACGTGTGACAGCCTCGTCAAAGTGTTTCTTTGCGACCTTCTTCTTGTCTTCTCGCATTGCGATAAGGGCTGCTTCACGGCAGACAGCTTCGATATCTGCACCAGTAAATCCTTCCATTTGTGTAAGGAGATCTTTAATGGAGAATTTCGAAAGAGGCATTCCTTCTGAATGGATTTCGAAAATGGCTTCACGTGCTGGTGCATCTGGAGGTGGAACGTGCAAGACACGCTCAAAACGTCCGCTTCGCAAGAGAGCAGGGTCAATCATCTCGGGACGGTTGGTTGCTGCAACAACGATGACTCCGTCTAAGGACTCAACACCGTCCATGCTGGCAAGCAGTTGGTTAACGACGCGGTTACCTACATCGCTGCCTTCGCCATTTGAAGCGTTTCGCATGCTGGCAATGGATTCAAACTCATCAAGGAAGATGATTGATGGAGAGGATTGCTTCGCCTTCTTGAATATCTCTCGGATACCACGTTCGGATTCACCCACCCATTTTGAAATCATTTCAGGACCTTTGATGGAGATGAAATTCGCCTGAGCTTCGTTTGCAATTGCTTTCGCAAGGAGCGTTTTACCGGTACCTGGTGCGCCGAATAGAACGATGCCTCGGGGTGGCTTAATGTTGAAGTGCTCGAAAATTTCGGGCTTGGTCAATGGCCACTCAACGGATTCTTTTAGGCGATCCTTGACCTCATCAAGTCCACCGACCTCGTCCCATGCAATCTCTGGCACTTCGACGTAAATTTCTCGCAAGGCAGAGGGTTCAATGTCCTTGATTGCGTCTCGGAAATCTTCCATTCGAACTTCCATTTTCTCGAGGACTTCTGGAGGAATCGTTTCCTCTTCGAGGTCAATTTCTGGGAGGTATCTTCGAAGTGCCTTCATGGCTGCCTCTCGGACGAGAGCGGCTAGATCAGCACCAACAAATCCGTAGGTGTTGTCAAGAACCCAGTTCACTTCAAAATCATCGGCGATTGGCATCTGACGAGTATGAACTTCCATGATTTCCTTTCGACCTTCTCGGTCGGGAACGCCAATCTCAATCTCTCGATCAAAACGTCCACCACGACGAAGTGCAGGGTCGAGCGCATCACGTCGGTTGGTTGCACCAATAACGACAACATTGTCCCTTCCTTGCATTCCATCCAAGAGAGTGAGCATTTGCGCAACTACACGTCGTTCAACCTCTCCGCTTACATCTTCACGCTTGGGGCAAATTGAATCGATTTCATCGATGAAAATTATCGCAGGAGCCTTTTCACTGGCTTCATCAAAAATCTCACGGAGTTGTTTCTCAGATTCTCCGTAGTACTTTGAAATGATTTCAGGGCCATTGATTGCCTTGAAGTGTGCGTTCACTTCTGTTGCTACTGCCTTCGCAATCATGGTCTTTCCCGTACCGGGCGGTCCATGGAGAAGAACCCCTTTTGGTGGGTCGATGCCCAAACGACGAAACAATTCGGGGTGCTTAAGTGGCAGCTCAATCATCTCACGAACCTTCTGGAGTTGTTGACCTATACCGCCAACGTCTTCGTAAGTGATGCCTTCAGACTGACCAACGTCTTCGTCGTCAATGGCCTCATCCTTGATGATAATGTCCGTGTCGCTGGTCACCTTGACGATACCCTTTGGTGTTGTTTGAACAACAGCGAAAGGCAATGCTTCTGCAAACAGAGTCATACCTGGAATAAAGATACGATCGCCGGCCATTACCGGTCGCTTGGAAAGACCTCGGCGAGCAAAGCCTTCAATTCCCGGACCAAACTTGACCTTCTGCTTGTTGGCCATGACAGGAGATAGGGTGAGCTTTGTGCATTCCTTCACTTCTGCTTTGGAAATTGTAACACGGTCTCCAAGGCTGACACCAGCATTCTTTCGGATGATTCCGTCAATTCGAATGATGTCCATCTTTGCATCCTCTGGGCGGCTACGCCAGTAGATTGCTGCTGTAGAGCGTTTTTCGCCTTTGATTTCGACAATGTCCCCTGGTTTGAGGTCGAGACCGTGATCGCCAGAGATTCTGGCTCGGCCATGACCTACATCTGAAGGTATTGCTTTTGCTACACGCAGTGAAACTTCGTTATCTTCGCCGGACATAACTTATGCAAGTACCGAGAGTACTAAAACCATGAGTTACGAAAATCCCTTGTAATTTCCTTGCGATTCAATCGCAGCCTTCATGGAGGGTATCGAACTCGACGGCACATGGTCCACGTACTCGAAGCAGGTCTAACGTTCATCGAAGCCAACAATCCAAAGAATCGTCCTAGTGTAAAGGGATTTAACATCATCAACGGACAACTCACAGAATCGAGTGATGGAACCACATTTGAATCCAAAAACCCAGCCTTGTTGAGTGACGTTCTTGGATCATTTCCCCTCTCAACTAAGACCGATGTCGATGCAGCACTTGACGCAGCTCATGCAGCATTCCCTGCATGGTCGGCAACGCCTGCTCCGACCCGTGGTCAAATCATCGGAAACATGGGCAGATTGTTGATGGAACACAAAGATGATCTGGTCCGACTTCAAGCCCGTGAAATTGGAAAAACACTGAAAGAATGTGGCGGAGAAATTCAAGAAGCAATCGACACGTGCTTGTTTTTCCAATCCGAAGGACGACGATTGTATGGGCAAACCGTCAACTCTGAACTTCCTGACAAAGAGTTGTTCACTTACCGAAGAGCACTGGGTGTTTGTGGAATCATTAACGCATGCAACTTCCCTTCCGCAGTCCCATTCTGGAAGATGATTCCTGCCATCATGTGCGGGAACACCTGTGTTTGGAAGTCACCTCAGGATTCACCATTGCTCTCATTCGCTCTTGCTCGAATCATGCACCAGGCTGGCTTACCTGATGGTGTCATCAACCTTGTACACGGCAAAGGAAGCGGAGCTGGTCAGCATCTGATCAATGCAGTCGATGAAGGACGTGTCAACAAGATTTCCTTCACCGGTTCAACCGCAGTCGGAAAGATGATCGGAGAGGTATGTGGGCGCAATCTTGTTTCGTGTTCGCTTGAACTTGGTGGAAAGAATCCATTGGTCATCATGCCCTCTGCAAATCTCGAAAATGCAGTTGAAGGTGCTTACTGGGCAGGATTCGGTACTGCTGGACAACGTTGTACTTCTCTAGGCAACCTTATCATTCACAAGGACATTTACGACGAGTTCGTTGCTCGACTGATGGACAAGGTGCACTCAACACAAATCGGAGATTCGCTTGAATATGACGATGTCCTCTACGGATCAATGCTGTCACAAAAGTATGCTGACGACTTCCTTCAAGTCATTCAAATCTGCGAACAAGACGGTGCGACCAAACTCTACGGAGAAGGACGTATTACCTCTGAAAACAAACCGTCGGGATTCAAAGGCATTCCAGAAGATGGCGTTTTCATGTGGCCGCATGTCTATGATGGCGTTACTGAAGACATGAAGTGTTTCCACGAGGAGTTGTTTGGACCTGCAATTACGCTTGTCAAGGCAGATGATTTTGATCACGCCCTTCACCTCGCCAATGCAAGTCCGTATGGATTGTCGTCCGCAATTTACACCAACGACCGTCTTGAAGCCTATCGTTTCAAGACTGGAATTAAGGCTGGTATGACTGGAATCAACAACTCAACAACCGGTGCAGAAGCACATTTGCCATTCGGTGGAGTCAAGGGTAGCGGTAACGGAACTCGAGAGTCTGGTATCTGGGTTATTGAAGCATATTCGTACTGGCACGCTGTCAACGATGAACTCTCTGGAAAGTTACAACTCGCTCAAATGGATGTCGAAGAAATTGAGATGGTTGAAGCTGAAGTTCGATGGGACGAATTGGTCTAATCGTTCAAATTGTGTTTCTTTTTCTTTCAAAAGTCGCACACGACGCAAGGGCCAACCTCAAAGACCCCAAGTTGTTGGCTGAAGTATACCCCCTCTCTGGGGAGGGTGAGAAGCTATGGGTGAAGGCATCAAACTTCCCGTGATAAACGGGCTCGGACGTACGGACCGTATCGATAATTGGTGGGCTCAGCCATTTTGGATGGGGCTTGCTCTTACCGCTGCACTGTTCTACACTGCGTGGCGACTTATCATCTTCCCAGAAAGTATTGCATACAAACTTGAAGGGTCGACCGTCGTCTCACCCATTTTCTCGCCAAACATCCTCGAGTGGAGTCTCTTTGGGCTCAATGAATGGGATCACCCTGGGTGGGTTAACGCGGCTATCCTTGTCCTATGGATTCCATTCGGATTCCGCGGCACATGCTATTACATGCGCCGAGTGTACTACCGAACCTTCTTCCAGTCTCCAACAGGTTGCTGGGTAGATGAACCTGAGATCAACAAGAGGATTGGATACGGTGGAGAGAAGCGATTGTTCATCTTCAACAACCTTCACCGCTATTTCCTCTATGCTGCAATCATCATCATCGCCATCAAGTGGTGGGATGTTACCCACACGTTGCATTTCGATGCTGGGTGGGGCTTTTCCTTTGGAACATTCATCATGGCTACTGAAGCCTTCCTTCTGACAATGTACGTCACATCATGTCATGCACTGCGACATCTTGCAGGCGGTAGCCTCGACCGATGGGTAAACGGAATCTCTGCTTTACGTGGTCGTATCTTCAAGCGAATCAGCATCTTCAATCGCTCGCACGGGTTTTGGTTCTGGGCAAGCCTTGGTTTTGTTTTCATCGGCGATCTATGGACCATCGCCGTAGCTGAAGAGCACATCAGTGATATGGCGTTTGTTTTGTTTTAATAGGGTGGAAAAAA
>TARA_B100001113_G_scaffold64063_1_pt1 | contig 18422 bp, 12 predicted proteins | sample TARA_B100001113 | Tara Oceans TARA_B100001113 (sample SAMEA2622402) | marine metagenome | biome: marine biome (ENVO:00000447); feature: deep chlorophyll maximum layer (ENVO:xxxxxxxx); material: "saline water (ENVO:00002010), including plankton (ENVO:xxxxxxxx)" | depth 50 m | reverse complement strand
TTCAAGTCCGCCAACAAAATCAGGCTCCAATGCGTCAAGGCGGTGATTGAACAAATGGGCCAATAATTTTGAAGATTCGGTATGCATCATGACGGGTTTCATGTCGAAAAACCAACGCGATTGTCGCCCGGATGCGAGAGTGAATGCATCATCGGAGCCACCATCAAGAAAAGCGAGTTCCCGAACCATCTCAACCAAACGATTCCATTCTGGAAGGGATTTCAACGACTCGTGAACGCTCATGCATCAGGGGTGTGGCATCCATCGCATGAATGTTGGGCTGGGAGAGGGGATACGGTTTCGCCGATTGCATCATAAAGTCTCGACAATACCTTGTATTCGGGGGTCGTTGTTTCATGTCTTCGAAATCACCGACCAATGAACTCAATCCCCTGATTGGCGTCGATATACCCCGATTGGAAAAGGAAATGCAACATTACCAACAACTGCTTGATGAGCATGCTGATCACGCGTACAGGGTGGCTGAAGAAGCACGAAATCTCGGCCTTGATCCAAAACCCTACGTCGAAATTCCGAGAGCCAATGACCTTGCAAGTCGTACCGAGAAGTTGCTTATTGAACATCTGGAATCATACCCTGTTGCAGACGATATCCGCGCAATGCTTGCGGAACATGATCGTGAAACAACGTCCATCATGATGGCGCAGCGTGTCGCCAAAGGATTTCGCGAGAAGGGTTACGACATGGTCAAATCGATCGATGTTGGCCTTCGCGTCGGCCTTGCCATCCTAACAGAAGCCGTTCTTGTTGCACCACTGGAAGGAATCAGCGAGGTTCGATTGCTCAACAATCTCGATGGTTCGGCTTTTGTTTCCGTCCATTTTGCAGGACCGATTCGTGCTGCTGGAGGTACTGCTCAAGCTCTTGCTGTATTGATTGCTGACATGATTCGAAGAGAATTGAACTTGGGACCGTACATCCCTAGTGATGGGGAAGTTGAGCGGGTAAAGGAAGAATTCGGGTTGTACCGAGGCAATTTGCAATACCGCCCATCACCCGCCGAGATTGACGAAATCGTTCGTGCATGCCCTGTCATGATCAACGGAGAGTCGACCGAGTCCATCGAATGCGCAGGATACGGTCGAGTCCGAAACATCGACGAAGCACGAATCCGAGGCGGTGTATTGCTCGTTATTGGAGAAGGAATGTGTCTCAAAGCTCCAAAAATTCAGAAGCACACTGAGCGACTGAACGTCCCCGGATGGGACTTTATTTCCAAATTTGCTTCCAAGGGAAAAGAAGATTCTGGAGGGTCAGACAAAGACGCATTCAAGAGTCGTCGAGTCACTCCTATTGACAAATTCATGAAGGACATTATTGCTGGTCGCCCCATCTTTGGAGGGCCACAACAACCTGGTGGATTCCGGTTGAGATATGGCAGAGGCCGTCCTTCAGGACTTGCGGCCGCTTCTCTGAATCCTGCCTCAATGCTGGTCCTCGATGATTTCATCACCATTGGAACTCAGATGAAGATTGAACGTCCCGGAAAAGCCTGTGCAGTTACGCCAAGCAACGATTCTGAGGGGCCATGGGTTATCCTTTCATCCGGACAATTCCTTCGGATTGATGAAAGCGAAAATTTACGGAAAATCCACAGCGACATACGCTCGATTTGGGACAATGGAGAGATTGTAATTGGTTATGGAGAGTTCATGGAGAACAACAAGAATCTCGTCCCTGCTGGATACACAACAGATTGGTGGGCGAGTGACCTCATTGACACTCTGCAAACCGAAGAAGATGTGAAAGATTTCGCATCTCTTTGCAAGGATTTAGGCCCACATCCCGATGGAGTGCCTGGCGCTTCCGACATCGAGGATTCTCATGCTCAGTTCCACGTTCGACGTCGATGGCATCGTTATCTTTCCAAATTGACTCTTGATTGGGAACAAGCCTCCGCGGTTGCAAAGCGCTGGCGTACAGCCCTTGCTCCTCCGCACAATCCTTGGTTCCTTGACCTGCCCATCGAATGGGTTCCTGCTTTACTCGAGGTGTTGAAACTCAGCACCATTGAAGCTCCCACCCAAATCGATAGCGATGTACAACACCCACACAGTGAATCATCATGGTTGAGATTCAAGGGTGCTGCGAAAGGCTGGGATCCGAAAACGATGGATAAACTGCAACCTGAATTCATCCCTTCTTTGAATGAAATTCCTGTGATTGGTTTGGAATACAAACCTGAGGAACCGATCTTCCAAGATTCATTGCCAGAGGGTTGGACCTTCATGCAACACGGTTTACTCAAAGGCGCATTGTTGTTGCTTGGAGTTACACATCATCACGATGGCGAGGACATCGTTGCCACCAGCGGATGGCAAGCGATGGTGAATGGATTGGGCTACACTACCAAAGGTAATGGTCTGCACCAGAATGTTGATTTGAAATCCTTGGTCGAGCAAAGAATCGTTGAGTTGCGCCATTGTAACACGGTTTTGGTTGATGAATCCAAGCGATTGAACGAACTGAAAAATCAACGAGCATCGGTTCGGATTGCCGCTGAAACCGAGGCTCGGCAACAAGGACTTGGTATCGCTGAAACGGACCAGGTTGGGCAAAAAGCTGCAGATTCAGTCGAAGACCCCGGTCCAGCAGATGCTGCACTTTATACAACTTCATTGCGCATCCATGACGATCATATCGTGGATGGTATCTTGCCATTGATACGAGAAATTTCGCCGCTACGTTGGGAACATGCAGCGCCTCAACGAGTCGGTTGTCGAATGGGTCGGCCAGAAAAATCAGCTCCGCGTGAGATGTCTCCTCGTTCACACACCTTGTTTCCCATCGCTCTAGAAGGAGGGAATCAGCGACTTATGTCTAACGCAGCTGGAAAGGGATCCATCCGAGTTCAAATGGGTAAGCGGATTTGTTCCAAATGTGGAAAGGATTCGCCATTTATTCAATGCCATCACCGGATTGTTGACGAAGCAGGTATTCCCAAAGTGGGAGAGACCTGCGGTGGCCGTACAGATATGAAAGAGTCGACAGGAAACAGTCGCCGGCGTGGAGAGATGCAAAGTGTACCTCTTGAGTCCATTTTGGAAGATGCGCAATTGCGCATCGGCATGAGTCGCTTACCACAGCAGGTCAAATGTGTGAAGGAATTGAAGAGCAGGAATCAAACTCCTGAACCGATTGAAAAAGGTTTGATTCGTGCAAAATACAATCTTCCAGTGTTCAGAGACGGAACCATTCGATTCGACATGAGTGACGTTCCTGTAACGCATTTCACTCCAAAGGAAGTCGATGTTGATTGGAAGCGATTGCATGCTCTTGGCTACACGCACGATTGGGAAGGGGCACCGCTTGAACGTGATGATCAAATGTTGGAACTCTTCCCCCAAGATTTCATCGTTGCCAAGAATGCTGCAGATTACTTCGTCCGCACTGCCCAGTTCGTAGATGAAGTTCTCGTCAAATTTTATGGTATGGAACCGTACTACAACGCTACCAACAAAGACGACCTTGTTGGTCAACTCATCTGTGCGCTCGCTCCACACACATCGGGTGGAGTTCTTTCGCGAATCATCGGTTGGGCGGACTGTTCTGGTGGCTATGCCCACCCACTCTTCCACGCAGCAAAGCGTCGTAACTGCGATGGTGATGAGGATGCAATCATGCTTTTGATGGATGGGTTGTTGAACTTCAGTCGCGAAATTCTCCCTGCCAATCGCGGTGGTCAGATGGATGCACCTCTTGTTCTTACAACTCGACTTAACCCAACTGAAATCGATAAAGAGGCACTGAATGTTGATTCTGCTTGGTTCTATGAGCGCCAATTTTACGAGGCCACACTCGAGCAACCGCATCCAAAAGATATTGCAGATTCGATGGATTTCGTCGAGCGTCGTTTGGGTTCTGTTGCTGCTGTTCGAGGTTATGGATATACACACGATTGCGATCGAATCGACGAAGGCCCTGAACTCTCAGCCTACAAGACACTTGCAACCATGATTGACAAAATGAACGGTCAGCTGGACCTTTGTCAGCGTTTGCGAGCTATCGATGCACGAACCGTAGCATCCTCTGTTATTCGCTCGCACTTTTTGCCCGACCTGCGAGGTAATCTAAACGCCTATGGCCGACAAAAGGTTCGTTGTTTGAAGTGTGGCCATTCGTACAGAAGAATGCCTCTTGCAGGTCAATGCATTCAACCGCAAAAGTCAGTTGGTCGTGGACTATCTGCACACGGCGTAACTCGAAGTGAAGGTGGCTTATGCAGTGGTCGTCTTGCTCTTACCGTATCCGAGGGTGCAGTAAGGAAATACATCGAAGTAACCAAACACGTCATGGAAAAGTATGGTGTTGATACGTACACGCGACAAAACATGGAGTGGCTTGCAGGAAGTGTAGAATCGTTGTTTAACAACGATCGAGCTCGTCAAATGTCACTAACCGATTTCTTGTAACTATAACGTAATCGGATCGCGCCATGCCGATTCGTCCCCTTCGTCGGGGCCATCGATTTCAGGCATTCCTACACGAGGCTTACGGAATTCGGCAGGAGTTGAATGCTTGGATTCTGTTTGCTCGATTCGTTTTGCAATGTAAGATCGAGCCGCAGACTCACCAAAAGCGACGACGACCAAAAGGAGAGAAAGTAACACATGGCCAAGGGTAGCAATTGGAACGAATGGAGCTACGTCGAGGTGTTGAATGGCGACAATGTTCTCACCTGCAGACGTGTTGAGAGTATATTCTCCTGGTGGCAATTCTGCATCGAAGGTTGCAATCTCATTGGTTGAACCTTCCCAAGATAGGACGACGTTGTTTGATTCATCGAGTAATCTCCATGAAACATTTTCTGTCCGAGTCGGATCATCCTGATGGACGAATTCTGTTGTAATCGAAATTGGTAGTTCAGCATCGCTACCAAACACTGCTTGAAGCGATACTTGACGTTCAGGTTGGAATTCAAATCCTCTGTCGTTGAGTTGCTGTGATGCTTCGTTGGAAGCGACGTTCCCCCAGATAACGTTGATGACAAGCAGAGCAATGACCCACAACGAAATGTTGAGAATCCGTTTGCGCTCCATACTTGCCATATCTCCTGATTACCTTATGAGGAAGTGTTCAACGCCTAAGCGACGCATCGCTTCTCTCATCCACTTCAATTTCTGCATCTTCCGCTCCGGATTTGTAACACCAGACCATGGTCCCACGACATCAGTTCGGAATCCAAGGCATTCAACGTTCTCCAGTGAACGCCCTAAGGATTCAATAAAGCAGAGGGCTCGATCACCATCCGTGAATCCTCCTGGATTGTACATGCCTGCATGCATTGCCTTGGATTGATGTGTAAGGGTTAGGGAAGGAGGATTTTGAAGCAAAGACCATGTCGAAGCGAGTTGGCTCCATCGGTCAAGATTGTCACCGTGCGCATGGAGGACGATGTGAATGCCTGCTTGTGCAGCACGCTCGAGATGGTCCGAACCATCACCATCGCTTATGACACAAAGAACCCGTGAGAACTCATCGATGGCGCCCACTGCTCCATCAGCAGCAATAAACCACGCATCGGGGTAATCTGCAACGTGAATTGGTACACTTCCTGCACCAACGACCACCAAACGCTGAGCAGAACAAATCGATTGCCTGAGCGCTTCCAAGGCTTTGGAGCGTGATGTTCTGTCCCACGATTTGTGCCCGAATGGAGACTCAATCGAGAATGCCTTTGCCATTTCATGTGCTGAATGTTCGTCAGCATCCAAGGACCAGTCAAAGGCTTCACGTACCTCATCCTGCAAAGAGATGAGGTTCTCTTGAATAGGTTTCAGCACATGCCTTCCACTCGTAGGTCGTTCAAGAAAGATATGGGTTGTCAAGTTCATATGGTATCGGGTTTGTTCATTGATTGTGCCGCGACCACCCAATCAACCATCCATCACGGATGAGATTACGCTTGCGCGTTATCCATTTTTGCCACAGGCAAGCGGTTGGATTCAGCAGATGGCTGCGAAACACAACATCACTTTGGATGACCTACTTGACGGATCCTTGATGGAACCTGCTCGAAAGCGTGCACGTATTCGACTCGTCGATAGCGTACAATCGAAAGAAGGTGTTGAGTTAAGTGGCGGAGACATTCATACCGAAGAAGGACGTTTGATTGAAGCCTTCTCGTTTTACTATGCTCGACTCGTTATCTGTGCATCTGAGGACGAGCGTTTGTTGGCTCGTTGGGCGCAAGCAGAAGCTGCTCGAGCAGAACATTTACTGATTCGAGATAGTCAAAACCTGCACAACATCGCCAACACGTACATCTCAACTCTGGAACACACACAACAAGGACAGAACGCTCGACGAGCAATGGTCGGTACGGACATTCAATCGCTGCGTCAATCGCAAGATGGGCTAGAGTGGTCTCTTGGACTTTCGGACTTCATCGAAGTTTGTCCTCGAATTACTGGCAACCGATGGCGATTGCCAAATTGTGACGTCGATGCAGGAATGGTTCGTTTGCACAACGAACAGAAGTACTCCTCAACTGCGAAACTGGCTCGTTTATTGAGAGAACACATCAAGAGCGATGTGGAGAAAGAGGGCATCAAGAAAATGGCTGAAGTTACAACTGATCTCGCTGTTCGCCTTGCAGAACCAGTGGGTATGGTTCGAAATCTTCTTGCTCAGAAAACCAGTGATGCAATCGCATTGGTTGGTGCTGAGGAGGACGATTGGCCTCCGTGCATGAGGAGGGCCGTTGCGGATTTGTCTACAGGTGTCAACGTCAACCACTTTGGGCGTTTGTTCCTTGCATCAATGGCTGCAACCTTGGCGTTACCACAGGAGTCGTGTGTGGAATTCTTCCGGGGTGCACCAGATTTTGATGCGGGTACCACAACCTACCAAGTTGGCCACGTCTACCAACACGGATACACGCCATCAGGTTGTGGAAAACTGAAAATCAATCACAACTGCCCTGTCCTACCTGGTGATGACCGTCTTTGCGACCAGCCTTGGTTGGACCATCCGCTGAAGTACATCCGTGCGACACAACGTAGGAAGCATCGACAGCAACAATCCGAAGCACCTCAAAAGAAGCAGGAAGAAGCCTCTAATGAAGCAAGAGTTTGAAGTAAAGGAGTGTTTACCATTACACAGGGAGCACCATGGCAAGAGTCCTCGTTTTGACCGTTGACCGAGACAATGATCTCGGTATCAAAACGTCAATTCGTGGCCCTGTTGTCGGTCGACGGCAAGTCCTAACTGCAGCCCTGAAACTCGGAATTGCAGACCCTGAAGAAAGCGATACAAACGCAATCTTAGGTGCTCTCTCTCAACACGACATCCTTCTTGAGAACGGAGCAGACGATGATGAAGTTGAGGTTGCAATTCTGACGGGTGACGAAAAGGTCGGTGTTCGATCCGATCGTGCAATTGCAGCTCAACTGGAAGAAGTCGTTTCAGCATATCAACCCGATGAAGCAATTTTGATCACCGACGGAGCCGAAGATGAAGCGGTTCTGCCCATCATCCAATCACAAGTTCGAATCGACCATGTTGAGAAAATCATCGTCAAGCAATCCAAGGGTATTGAAGGAACCTACTACTACATCGTCAAGGCTTTGGAAGACCCAAAGTGGCGTGCTCGATTCATGGTTCCTCTCGGTCTCGTTCTTGCTATTCTTGGGCTGGGAATCATGCTGCCAAATGAAATCGGTGGAATCGTCATCGGTAGCCTTCCACTTCTCCTTGGTTTGTTCATCTTCGCCAAAGGTGCTGGAATTGAAACGACGGTCAACAGAGTCATCCAAGAAATGCGTGAAAACGCTGATGCTGCAATGTTTTCATCCTTGTTATGGACTGCAACGGTCTTCAGTGCCATCTTTGCGGGGGCTGAAGGATGGCAAACCTTCGATGATCTCGTTGATACAGAAACCAAATCTATTCTGTGGATGCAAGTTGCGAATTCATCTCTTGCATGGATCGTTATTGCGTTCTTGACATCCACTGCAGGATTCATGCTATTGCGCCTCAAGCGTGGAAGTTTCTCCGGTTCACTGATCGTCTTGAGTATCTTCGGTATGGTCGTCTATTCTTTCGTGAACACATCGTTGGAAATTGCGATTGACATCTTGAAAGGAAACGCCTATGAGTTCAACGTTCAGAACATCATCAATACACTCTCTGTTCCATTCGGTTGGATTGCTGTTCTGTGGGTGACAATGACCATCCTCAAGGGACTTCGACAAAAACAGGCGCAGTCCGAGCGGTACTGGGGCATCTAAGTCGGACCATTTGCACACACATACCCTCAAACCTCAAATTGAGGAAGCATAACGCATTATCATGAGTTCCATCTCTGCACAAGATTTGCAACGGTTGGCTGGGTTGCAAGGATACGACTTGACGCTCGAAATTGATGCCCTTGCTCGGAAATACGCTATGAGTCCGGATGAGATCATGTCCATACTTCGCTCAGCGAGTCAATCACAACAGCCATCACAGCAACCGTTTGAACCAGTGGCGAGCAAGACAGTGCCTCAGCTTCCAAACAAACCAAAGCATATCTCGATGGAGGGGTTACACTTTGACTATGACCCAACGAGTGGTGCGAAAGATCGACGTACACAAGTTGATCAGGCAATTGTGTGTCAAGGATGTGGTGTTGCACTTGGGATTCCAAGTCGACGTCCTATCAAAATCAAATGCCCACAGTGCATGCATGAGTCGATATTCAACTGATTTGGTGATCGAATGAAGCTTACAGAAATCCCACGAATGTGGCCATATGAGCCCTCAAATTCTCCTCTTCCACTTCCTCCTCAACCCCTTGTGTTTACGCAACATCATCTGCATTGGGTCAATGCAGAACGCTTCGATGCTGAGAATATGACAGATGATGAGCTCAAGGAACACGTAGGGAAATGGAAGACTACATCAGGAGTCTCAATCGATGCTTTACTCCAACAAGAAGGAGTCTCTTCAATGGATGAACGACGTTTGATTCTACTGACAGGAGAGCTTGCTAATCCGTGCAGACTCGCTGATATTGATGCAGGGCCTCTTCCAATCATTAACGTACGAATCGATGATATCTGTCGTACATGGACCGATACCCTCGATCCAAGAATGATGAATCCTGGTGTTCATCACGTCACTATTGCCCGTACCTTTGGCTGGTGGGAAGGAACGCACCTTGGATTTGCAACCATGCCACAAGTTCGGAAACTCATGGAGTATCTTGGTGATGGTTCGCGTGGAAAGTGGAAACCAGGCAAACTTGCCGAGGGGCAGTTGCACGTACTTCACGATACGACCCTTGCAGCACCAACGATTGATGACTTGCAATGGGACGGGGAAAGCGAGCATGTTGAGTTAGAGCGCCCCCCCTTTGACGGTCCAGAACTTCCTCTAGGCGAAATCTTCACACCACTTCACACTCGTCAAGGATGTTACAATCACAGAGGGCGATTGGCTCGCTGCGTCCACCATTTGCATCGAGGATTCCACAACAACATCTATCGGAGAGGTTCTGCTCGACAGTGGGATGATGTTGTAACGGTCCAAAAGCGATAAGAAAAGCCTCATGAGGCTCAACCCCTTCGCTACGGTTAGTGGGATTTGATGATCATCGCACCCAGTGTCCTAACCGCCAACCTTGCAGCCCTTGGTTCAGCTTGCGACGAAGCCGTTGATGCTGGTCTCAATTGGCTTCATCTCGATGTCATGGATGGTAACTTTGTACCAAACCTAACCTTTGGCCCACCGGTCATTAAGCAACTTCGAAAACACCTCGGAGATGGACCTATCTTCGACGCCCACCTCATGGTTGAAAATGCAGAAACAATGTACCAAGATTACATCGATGCCGGTTGCAATCACTTGACTGTGCATGTCGAAGCCGTCAAGCACCTTCACCGTCTCATTCATGCAATCCGAGAGGGCGGAGCAACGGCAGGTGTCGTTCTCAATCCAGGTACGCCGGTTGAAGCCGCTCTCGAAGTCCTACCCGATGTTGACCTCGTCCTCATCATGAGTGTCAATCCTGGTTTTGGTGGACAGTCATTTATTCCAACGGTTGAGTCAAAAATTCGAACGCTTCGAAAGGCCATCGATGAACAAGTCGCTGCAGGGGGACGAAACGTCCAATTGCAAATCGATGGAGGTGTCAAATCTCACAACATCGCCATGCTTCGTGAATGGGGCGTGACCAATGCTGTTGTTGGATCTGGATTGTTTAATGCCAACGCTAGCGTCGCTGACAACTTAACAACGCTTCATCAAGCCCTCAATGACTGAGTGATTTGATGAAGATTCTACTGGTGACGCTTCTTCACCCCCTCCCGACCAATGCGGCCAGGGGAACGTTTGTTGCCGATCATGCTCAGTTACTGCGTGAAATGGGGCATGATGTTCGTATCGTCAATCCGCTTCCAAAGCTACTGAAATACATGGAGCAAAGTCGATCGACGCTCACTGGAGTTGCAAAGGCCCCCAAGCAATTCGAACACAATGAATTCGAAATTTATTCGCCCCGATACCTTGCATACACCGACCATCCCTATCCTTGGTTAACCTCTCGTAGCATTCGAAACCGTCAACGTTCCATCGAGAAATGGCTCGGTAGTTGGCGTCCTGAACATATCATTGCGCATACACTTTGGCCGGTTGGGGAACTTGCTCAATCACTTTCAAGGCGATGGAGTGTTCCTTGGACAGGCGTCGTCCATGGCCATGACGTTGATGTTGGACTCTCACATTCAACAACTGGAAAGAAAATCAAATCACTCATGCAATCCGCTGATTCAATGGTCTTCGTCAGTGATCGTCTTCGGATGACTGCAATCGAATCCGGCGTCCAGCCCAAGAAATCCTACACCATTGCCTGCAACAGTCAAATGGACGATGAATGGGCGCGTCCGATGAAGAAATGGAAAGGACGTTGGCGACGTGAATCCATCGACATCCTCTTTCCTGCCGATCCCCGGCGTCCAGAAAAGAACCATCTTCTTGCTCTCCAAACGGGAGAGATCCTTGAGGAGCGGGGCTGGATTGTTGGTATGACGACACTCAAACAACAACCGCGTAGTATTGTTTGGGACCGAATGATCGTTGCAGATGTCACCCTCATCACCTCACATCGTGAATCAGGACCGTTGGTTGCTCGCGAGTCAATCCTCTGTGGCACACCGGTTGTCTCAACCAACGTCGGAGATGTTGCAACCTATCTGCCAAGCACATTCGTACTCGATAAGGCAACACCGGAAGCACTTGCAGACGCATGTGAAGCCGCACTCGAAACCGATTGGGGTGCTTCACCAATCACTCTGCCTCATCGTGTTTTATCTGAAACGGTTGCTCAACAGTGGTCTTCATTGCTTCAAGGCCTTGGGGAAGAAGAATGAACAATCCTAGGCCGCCAATGGCCAAGTACGATTGCTCAGATAATGCAACACAGGTTCCAATGACGACACCAATTGTGACCAGCCACTGGAAAGCACGCTCTTTGAAATCATTGAGTCGACGACTAAGAACAATCCCAAGGAACAGCATGACAAAGGACGAAGCGACCGATGCGTAAGCAGCCATTTCGACTGCTAAACCACCGCTTGTCTCAGCGCCCCAACCGATGAGCCAGAGACCAAAAACCGTCGAAGAAGCAACGACGCTTAGAATCAGCAACGTGAACAACCAAGGTTTCCCTCCTGCTTGCAACGCAGTGTAAGAAGGGACTGAAAGTACAGTGCAGACCCATCCTATGAGGAGGATCATGAACACATCTCGAGCTGAAGTCCCTAAACTTCCATCAAAGTATTCTGCGGGAAAACCAATCGGGAGCAGAATCCAAACAATACTCGCTCCACCAACAAGGCCAATCGGTACCAATGCAAAACAAATCGACTCAACTCGCTCAAGATGTTGGTGAAACAAGGCAGGGTCGTTTCGTGTTGCTCCCAGAACTGGTAACAATGCCGAGCGCATCGCTTGTGGAACAAGCAGACCTGCTAACCAAGCAAGTTGGGCAACATGGAAGAGGGCGACCTCATCAAATCCAAGTTCATTCGCAAGAATAAATTTCTCAATTCGAATGACGTAGGGAAGAACACCGAGCGTAATGGCAAAGGGGAGAGCAGCCAAGACGATGCTCTTGGCGTTGACCCAATCGTTGCCCAACATCGATGAGTCGGTTTGTTCTTGATTCGTCACACAGACGCGATATGCTCCAACAAGAGCCACCATGAATCCGATGACTGCCCCCATGAGGAATACTGAAGCATATGCAACGACATCGGTCGATGCCATAGCGAAAAGAACTCCATATCCAATGGTTGTTAGTAACCTCTCAACGACCTTGGTCATGGATTCTAAACGAGCATCTCCTGCTGCACGTAGAGCAGTCCGTGGAGCATAGGATGCAATGTGAGCCAACGCAACACCTGCACCGATCAGCATCAAGACATCATGCCCGCTTTGAGAGAGAACAATCCATACTGTGATTGGAGCAAAAAGCAGTATTGCAAGACCCTGCAAGCGATATATTCTGAGCATTCCTGGCCAAATAGAGGAGGGGGTGCGTGGTCCATCGCGTGCAAGCAATGTTGGCAATCCCAAATCCAAGAGAAGGAACAGTGTTGCAAACAGGTCGATGGCAATCACGAACAATCCGTATGTCTCGGACAGCAACGCTCGTGCCAAGACCAGTTGGCCAACAAAGGCCAAGAGGACTGCTACAACATCAGCCGAGGCGAGCCATACGCTGTCGCGACCAAATGCTGGCCGTCGATTCATATCGCTCATAGGTTCCTCGAACCTCTGAGGATGCATGAATCAATGGGTCATCAAGCATACTTTTGCCAATCGGTTCCGTTCCACCACATGGTACCACCGTCGGACATACGACGCCATGTGTGACCTGCTTCATCGGTCCATTGTTGGAGGACTTCTGGAAGTGCAACCGCTGCCTGAGAGGCTTGCGTTTGTGCAACAGCAGGTGTTGCTTGTGCTTGCACAGCTGGTTGTACTGTTTCGACTTGGGCAACGGGTTGAGCAACTTGTGTTTGCACAGGTTGAGTTTGTTGGACTTGGACGGGTTGCAGTGGTTGCGATGTCTGAGGTGCATATTGCGACGTATAGGTCGACTGTGCTGCCTGTTGTGGCTCATAGGAGTATGTTGTTGCAGCTTGGGAAGTTGCAGTCAATCCATTGGATGAGAAGTCTTTCTCTTCGGAAGGAGAGGATTCATCGCGACCTCGAACATAGAGGAGGCCACCAACGATGAGTACAACCAGAACAATACCGATGATGCTCGCAATCAACACAATGTTGCTGTCTTCTTCCTCGGACTCAGCACCATCTCCTGTTGTAGAAGGATCGACTTCTGCTTGTGGGATGATGACAGCATCGATGACGTGAATGACTCCATTGGAGGTTAGAACGTCTGCACCGGTAATGTTCGCACCATCAATAGATGGGCTCAGCGTAAATGTAGCATTCTTGCCGTTGACCATTTGCAAAGTCATTCCTTCTGTAATGTCTGTAGAAAGGACAGTTCCTGCGTAGACGTGGTACAGGAGGATGTCGCTCAACTGCGCCTTACCCTCCGGCGTGTCAAGAACTGCGAGATCGATGCCCGCATCTGTAAACGCTTGGTCAGTTGGTGCAAAGACCGTGAACGGTCCTTCTCCTTGAAGCGTTGCGACCAATTCTGCTTGAATCAAAGCAGCGACCAGTGAGGTGTGAACACCTGTACATTGTGCAGTTTGGGTAATGTCGCTCGGTGCGTCGGATGGGGTAAGAACAGTGTCAATCACGTGGATGAGTCCGTTGCTGGTTGCTACATCAGCGATTGTGACTGTTGCATCGTTGACCATCACGGAGTCTCCAACTGTGAAGGCGAGTGTTTGCTCATTTGCAGCAGTTGTTGTCATACAGTTGCTGAGTGCAGTTGATGGCACTTCACCAAACACGACATGATAGAGAAGAATGTCAGAGAGAGCTGCCTTGCCTTCTGGTGTATCGAGAGAGGCAAGATCGATTCCTGCATCAGTAAAGGCTTGATCGGTTGGTGCAAACACTGTGAACGGTCCTTCACCCTGGAGGGTTTCGAGCAATTCTGCTTGTACAACGGCTGCAACGAGAGAATCGTGGACTCCGGTACATTGTGCCGTTCGCGGAATGTCATTCGGAGTATCCGTTGGTGTCAATACCTTGTCGATGACGTGGATAACACCGTTACTGGTGGCAACATCAGGTAGAGTGACTGTTGCTCCGTTGACGGTGACTGTGTCCGCTACACCGAAGGAAAGGGTGCCGCCATTGATGGCTGTTGCAGTACCGCACTCTCCCACATCGGAAGATGGTACGTTTCCAGATACAACGTGGTAGAGCAAGATGTCTGTGAGAGCAGCCTTGCCTTCTTCTGTGTCAAGTGTAGCAAGATCAATTCCTGCATCTGTGAAGGCTTGATCAGTTGGTGCAAAGAGGGTGAATGGACCCTCCCCTTGTAAGGTTTCGAGGAGTTCAGCCTGAACGACTGCTGCAACAAGCGAGTTGTGAATACCAGTACATTGTGCTGTTCGAGGGATGTCATCGGGTGTTGTAGTTGGAATCAGAACCTTGTCGATGACATGGATGATACCGTTGCTGTTTGGAACATCGGTTGCAGTAACGTTTGCTCCGTTGACGGTTACGCCATCACCTACAGCAAACGATAGCGGGTTACCGTTGACAGTGGTCGCTGAGAGACAATCAGTTACCGCAGAAGCAGGTACTTCACTGTCGAGAACGTGGTAGAGCAAGATGTCTGCTAATGCTGCTTTTCCTACCGGATTGTCGAGTGAGGCAAGATCGATACCTGCGTCGGCAAATGCTTGGTCGGTTGGAGCAAAGACTGTGAATGGTCCATCGCCCTGAAGGGTCTCAAGCAACCCTGCCTGAACAACTGCAGATACGAGGGAGTTGTGTTCTCCAGTACATTGCGCTGTTCGTGGAATGTCGGTCGGCGTATCGGTGGGCGTCAACACCTTGTCGATAACATGGATGACTCCGTTACTGGTGGAAACATCAGCAAGTGTGACGTTGGCTCCGTTAACCATAACGCCCCCATCTACAGTGAACGAGAGAGGTTGCCCGTTCACAGCATTTGCACTCATGCACTCTGTTACTGCGCTCGATGGTACGTTTCCAGCAACGACGTGGTAGAGGAGAATATCTGAGAGTATTGCTTTTCCTTCTGCAGTATCCAATGATGCCAGATCAATACCTGCGTCTGTGAATGCTTGATCGGTTGGTGCGAAGAGCGTGAACGGTCCAGCTCCTTGCAGTGTTTCCAGCAATTCGGCTTGAACGACGGCTGCGACAAGTGAATCGTGAATCCCTGTGCATTGAGCAGTACGAGGGATGTCATTTGGTGCATCGCTTGGTGTGAGGACCTTGTCGATGACGTGGATGACTCCGTTGCTTGTAGTAACGTCAGCGAGTGTTACGTTCGCATCGTTGACCATGACTCCTCCGTTCACTGTGAACGAAAGCGGTTGGCCATTGACTGCATCCGCAGACATACATTCGTTCACGTTTGCAGATGGAACTTCTCCGGAAACAACGTGGTAGAGGAGAATGTCAGAAAGTGTTGCCTTGCCTTCAGGAGTGTCGAGAGCAGCCAAGTCGATTCCAGCGTCAATGAAGGCTTGATCGGTTGGTGCAAAGATTGTGAACGGGCCGGGACCTTGCAAGGTTTCGAGTAACTCTGCTTGGACGATACCTGCAACCAACGAATCGTGGATACCAGTGCACTGGGCTGTCCTTGGAATGTCTCGTGGCGAATCCGTTGGCGTTAGAACCTTGTCGATGACATGGATCAAACCATTGCTGGAGATAACGTCTGTGAGGGTGATGTTTGCATCGTTAACCATAACAGAATCTCCAACTGTGAACGAGAGTTGTTGGCCGTTTGCGGCGTCAGCGAGTAGGCAATCTGATACTTGCTCTGCTGGTACTTCTGCAGATACGACGTGGTACAGCAAAATGTCGGACAATGTTGCCTTTCCTTCAGGAGTGTCGAGTGCAGCCAAGTCAATTCCTGCATCTGTGAAGGCTTGATCGGTTGGAGCAAAGACTGTGAATGGGCCAGTACCTTCTAGGGTTGACAAGAGGTCTGCTTGGATAACAGCTGCAACAAGTGAATCGTGGATACCCGTGGTGTTAGCGGTTGATGGAATATCGGTTGGTGGCAATAACACCGTGTCAATGACATGGATAATTCCGTTGGATGCTTGCACATCTGCTTGAATCACTTCTGCAGCACCTATCGTAACAGTTCCGCCGCTAACACCGAACTTTGCCTTGTCACCATTTACCATTTCTGCGAGCATCCCGTTCCTGACATCTGTACTTGGAACGGAACCAGAGATGACGTGGTACAGGAGAATGTCTGCAAGTGTTTGATTCTCTTCAGGTGTATCGAAATCGTTGAGATCAATACCTGCGTCGGCAAATGCATCGTCAGTTGGAGCAAACACAGTAAATGGCCCAGGGCCTTGGAGGGTTGCAACAAGATTTGCGTGGGATAATGCTGCAACAAGGGAGGTGTGAATCCCCGTGTTTGTAGCATTGGTTGGGATGTCTTGGGTGGGGTCAGCCTGCGTACTGAGAGGCAGTGTGGAGGCAATCAAGAGAGTTAATACAACATATACGGCGGTTTTCTTCATAGAACTCTCATGAATTTGCCGAGGTTATAACTGAATGTTTTTTTTCTCAAAATTTAACATCTTTTGCATCGTAAGAACATCAATCGATTGACAATTTCGAAAAAGACAGTACTCTCGTAATGTCATGGCCCATCATCATATACGTACAATTCACTAAATTCATCGAGAAGGATTGGACCAGAATCTGTATTGTGTACAACTCGGATATTCAAGTCGCATCCTGAACTGCAATCCGCTTCCCATGCGTCTCCTCTACCAAAACCAATCACAGAACCAGGGTTCATCTTCTCACTACCGAATTGAGGGTAGTAAGAGCAAACACCGTCATATCCGTCGTAGAAGCACTCTATTTCTGAGCCACCGTCAATTGTTATGAAGAACGCCATATCGGATATTTCCAAGAGATCCCATTTCGATTGTTCAAGGGTTAGACGAAAAGAGTCACTTTGGCCAAGACTGAACGAAAATCTGTACTCGTCTTTGAATTCATTATCGCACCAACTTGGAATATCTACTGAGTTAACCATAGAGAACCAGGTATTGTAAGCATCTTCATTCCAATCCTCACCTGAGAAATCAAGTCTTCCTTTGCTAACCATTGCAGTACAGGTCTTGCTTAACTCGTCCATCATATCGTATTCATTCACTCTTTTGTCACCGTCATCCTCGGTTTGTACTGCTTCAATGTACTGGACAAACATTACACTATCAACAATTTCGTATTTGAATACAATCCTTGTGAATTCAACGTAAGGTTCGAACTCGTCGGCGGATAGAGTTCGTTCATATGTAGTGGTAATTTGATCCCCCGATTTTTCCCATGTTGTTTCAAATGGCCAAGATGGATATCCTGCATAGGGATCATCGTCCCACCAAGGATAGGAGACGAATGTGTCGTTTTCGTTGAAAGCCATAATATACCCTTGTTCATCAACCCACTCTCCAACAAAATCTGCATCTCCCTTGCCAAAGACACCAAACGCATACATGATTCCTACAGTACCTGCAACGACCAGTATACCTGCCAAAGCAATGGAGATGATTTTCTTCTTCTCCATTCCACCAGTTGCAACGGATTCTGGCTTTGGCAATGCTCCCCCAACAAATGGCGGAGGTAAGTCGCCTAGAGGTAACGGGGAAATCCCAGGTAGAGGCATTGGAATTGGTATTTCAGGAAGAGGTTGGGTCACGTTCGGAGTAGGCACCATCGGTTCGAAATCAGGGTAATACTGAACCGTATACTGCTTTGCTTGCTCGGCGGTATAACCTTGACTAATCAGAGACTGATAGTATTCCTGTGCTTGCATGCTGTTCAATCCTACACTCACTATTTAGTATGACCGAATTTATTGATATTGAGAATGCTTCTATGGTTACGGTTGACTCTGTTTTAACTAGACAGGTTCAAAGAAGAGTATCGGCTGGTGTGGTTATGGTCAGTACCGAGTGGCTCGAAGCAGAAGTGCTCAAAGCCGTACCAGATGCTGATGTTGAAGTCATTGATTTGCATCGAAGTGGTGACCATTTCCACGTTCGAATCACCAGTCCCTCATTTGAAGGCATGCGACCTCTTCAACGACAAAAGCAGGTCTTGAATCACATGAAGCAATTCATTCCACACCCAGTGCATGCCATCGATCTCAAGTGCATGACACCTGAGCAAGCAGCCGTAACCGGCGACACTGCCTTTGATCCACACGCAGGTGGTCAAGGCGTTCACATTCGACGAATTAACCGTCAAAAAGAGGA
>TARA_B100001113_G_scaffold193202_1_pt1 | contig 18442 bp, 15 predicted proteins | sample TARA_B100001113 | Tara Oceans TARA_B100001113 (sample SAMEA2622402) | marine metagenome | biome: marine biome (ENVO:00000447); feature: deep chlorophyll maximum layer (ENVO:xxxxxxxx); material: "saline water (ENVO:00002010), including plankton (ENVO:xxxxxxxx)" | depth 50 m | reverse complement strand
GCAGCACCGGCCCCAGCCCCTGCAGCACCTGCACCAGCAGCACCAGCAGCACCTGCACCAGCAGCACCTGCACCGGCACAGGCACAGCCTAAACACCAAAGTAGCCCAGAGGTCCGAGAACGTCTTCAGGCAGTAGGAGCGATTGCTCAAGCAATCAGCGCCGAAGTCCAGAAGGTAATTATTGGAAAGAGCCACGTTATTGACAATGTTCTGATTAACATCTTGTCGAACGGTAACCTACTGTTCGAAGATTATCCAGGACTTGCTAAGACTTTGATGACCAACACCTTCGCAGATGCGTTGGGTTGTGACTTCAAGCGTGTCCAGTTTACTCCGGATTTGCTACCAGCAGATATCACCGGTACAAACATCTACGACGCTAAGAAGGGAGAATTCACCTTCAAGCCAGGTCCACTATTCTGTAACCTGCTACTAGCTGACGAGATTAACCGTGCTCCTCCTAAGACTCAAGCGGCTTTGCTTGAGGCTATGCAGGAGAAGCAGGTGACTATCGGTACAGTCACTCACAAATTACCAGCACCGTTCATTGTTATGGCAACACAGAACCCTGTTGAACAAGAAGGTACTTACCCGCTTCCTGAAGCGCAGTTAGACCGTTTCATGTTCAAAATGAGCGTTGGTTATCCAGATCGTGCGGATGAAGATGAAATTCTCTCCCGCCGTATCACCCGTGGTAAGGATGCCGTCGATGTTGACGTCATTACTGACCCACAGCGTGTTATCGCAATGCAACAAGCATGTGAAGACGTTTACGTCGACCCTGCTCTACGTATGTACATGGTTGAAATCGTAAGCAGAACCCGTGAAGATCCTCGTGTTCTTGTAGGTTCTTCTCCTCGTGGTTCTCAGGCTCTTCTGAAGACATCACGTGCAGCAGCTGCTCTTCGTGGCCGTGACTTTGTAACACCAGACGATATCAAGACCGTATCTGAACTTGCGATTGCGCACAGAATTATACTGAAGCCAGAGCACCAAATCAAAGGATTGGAAGCTGGTGAAGTAATTCAAACAATTTTGCGAGAAGTTCCAGTACCTACTGTCTGATTTTCTTTACTGAAACAGAGAGGCGAGAGTCATGTGGAGTCGTAAAAGTGCAATGTTAGGGTCCTTAGCGGTAGCAATGTACCTGCTAGGTCTAACATTGAGGAATTCGCAATTGGTTACCATTGCTGTGGTAATTTTCGTATTCCTAACTTGGGCTGCTTTATTCGGCGGACATGCCGATGTAGCAGCCAGCGGCCGTCGTGCAGAAGAGTGGTCAGGGGAAGAGGGTGTGTCTCTGTCCAATGTTTCTGCTATGCGAAAACTCTCGAGTGCTAGGATTTTTGAAGATGGAGAGGTCGGAGTTACTTTACGTATGCAGAATCATTCCGCACTAGGAAAGATTCTGGAAGTAAAGGACAGAGTACCTGAAGTAATGCGTATCAAAGACGGTGCGAATTACATTTTGATGGAACTTGGGCCACGTCGTGAGACTTTCATCGAGTATACCGTCGAATGTCCATTGAGAGGTTTTTACAGTCTTGGGCCCGTTGCTATTCGCGTCCAAGATCCATTCGGATTATTCCACAAGGAAAAGGAGCTGCATGTCTACAATGACTTCCTTGTGTTCCCGAAGATGGAAGATTTGAAAGAAACATTCGTTAAGTCTCGTGTTCCGAAGATTTTCACAGGTGCGGTAAATATTCGTCAACCTGGACCTGGTTCTGAATTCTATTCTCTCAGAGAATACTTCGAAGGAGATTCCTTCCGTGCAATTAACTGGTCTGCTTATGCTAGAAGTGGTAAATTGATGGTAAACGAGCGTGAGAGAGATGCGGTTAGCGACATAATTCTAATTGTTGATTCACGAGCAGTTTCAGAGACTGGTCCAGTTTCGAGGAATGCTCTAGTTTACTCAACAAGAGCTGCTGCAAGTCTTGCCAAGTATTTCCTAGGAAGGCGTGATTCCGTAGGTTTGATTACCTACGGTGATGAAGTTGTAAGTGTAGATAGAGATACTGGAAAGAAGCAACTGTATGTTATTCTAACAAAACTTGCAGGCGCTATGGCCAAAGGAAATATTCCACTTCAAGTTGTAGTTAACCGAATTATGCCTCACATCAACAAAGGTAGTCCGATTATCGTTCTATCCAATCTTGAGGATGATCCGACTATCATCAATGCACTACGTGACTTTAGAGCTAGAGATTTCGACGTCACTGTACTCTCGCCATCAAGTCTTGAATTCGAGTTCGATGCTAAGAGATTAGACAGAACAGGATATGAAGTTCTCAAAACCGAAAGAGATGTTCTAATTAGTGAATTGAGAGGTTTAGGTGTGAACATCATGGATTGGGAGCCTGATATGCTACTATCAACAGCACTTGCGGGTGCAAGAGGATTCTGAGGAGGGAGATGAATGGCTACAAAATCAGGAGATACCGCACACCTATACGACGGTAAGACAGTAAGATCTTCCGCTCCTTCTAGAAAGAAACTAGCAGGTACTGCTAATTCTACAGGAGAAATCCCAAAAGACGCAATTCCAACTGTCGAAATCCCATCTTTCGTCGAGAGCCTTCTTGGAGGTCCTTTAGTTCCAAAAATGAAGTTCTTACCTGCGGACAAGATGGTTCAAAACCTACAACTTGGATGCTATGGTGTCCTAATTGCTTTGGGTATACTAACTTACATTGTTACTCCTGCTGTTGGAACACTATGGTTCGCAATTACAGGATCACTTACCGCTGCTAATATTCTACAACTGATGGTTGTAGCAGGTGCAATCGGTACAGGATTCTGGGGTACAATGTCTCGGGATGCAAGATTTTTGCTAACTTCTTATGTTCTCTTCATACTTTCAGTTATGCGATTTGCTTCTTCCAAAGTGTCTCTATCACAGGATATATTCGGATTTGGTGACAGCCAATTCCTTCTAACAGTTCTAGTAGTAATATATGCAGTTCTTCTAGTAATGTACTTTGAACTATCAAACGGAGTTATACGATTTAGTATGCTTGATACATCGATTAGAACCCGTGAAGTCTACGTCATGAACGTAAAGAAAATTATCGGTAAATATCATCGTTCACTAGTAATTAATCCAATAGTTGCTGGTGGCCTTGCAATGCTTGTGTTGTCAGTCAACACAATCTTACCCGCATTCGTTTCTCTGTTTTCAGAACAAACCGCTAATCGAATGGAAGAATCTGTTGAACTAATATCAGTTTATGGAGTAGCCTTAGGGACTCTATTCGTATTCGTAGTTGTAGGGATATTATTTGCTCTAGACCTACCAACTCACTTACAGTCTTGGCGTGAGAATAAGGACTGATATAATTCTCGAATTAATCCATTTAGGTCGTTTGTTTCCACAATCAACCTTCTTCCATATTCGTTTTTTGATAACAATTCATGCTCTATTGGAATTTCTGCATTTCCAATAATTGAAAAGATTGCAGTTTTAATCTCAATTTTCCCAGAAACATATGCTTCTATTGATGGAAGGTCATGTTTTGGGATAATCAATCTCATACCCTCAGGAGTTGAATTCATCAGCCATGGTGAAATACCAAGACTCTCAATTTTAGACAACAAATCACTGCTCAATGGTTTGTCATCGGTGATGACAGCAACTCCTGGTTGACAACCAATTGCTAAGATTTCATCACTATCGATATCTGGCCCAATAGTTGTAGGAGCTATACGGTTAGGGTTGTGGAAATTTTTGATTTCTATTGGAATTCCTTCATCGACGAGTGGAAGAACTGTTGCAGGATGAATCACAGGAGTTCCATGCATAGATAGTTCAGCGGCTTGTCCATATCCTAAATATGGAATTGCAGGAGTATCAATTCCCCACCGAGGGTTGAGTCTCTTAATGCCATCAACATCTTTCCAAAGAATCAGTTTTGATGCATTCATCAATCTGGCAAATGCAGCAGCAGAATGATCGGAACCCCCTCGAGTTAGCAATGCAATATCACCGTCATCGCCTTCTCCAAACCATCCTGTCAGAATCGGTATTCCAACTAATATATCTCGGTCTAGGTTTGCCATTGAAGCGATTATGTCAATTTCTTTAGCTCTGCCAATACCTTTCAACTTCAAACCAATGTCTTCTGCCCCAACAGGATGTGCGTCTTTCAAACCATAAGATCGTAATCTATGTGCAACTGCAAGAGCACTCAGTCTCTCGCCTGCCGCTAGGATTAGATTTTCAGAGCGTAACGATTCTTCGCCACTAGAATATTTGATTAATTCATTTGAAATTCCTTGGATCACCTTCGCAAATAGTTCACCGAACTCTCCTTTATCCAAGCCCGGTGCAAATCTAAGGTGCTGATAAATAAGGTCTTGAACTAGACGCCCAGCATATCTTGGTTCTCTGGAAGCACGAATTAATCTGTCAGTCATTCCCCAAAGAGCGGAGACGACGATAATTGGCGTTCCTTCAGAATTGCGAATTATTTCTCCAATCCTATCGATATCATTGCCGTCTCTAAGGCATGAACCTCCGAATTTGTGTACAATAATGTCATCCATCAATGTAACCGCCTTGTATTCCGAGGTCTGCAATAACTAGCCTTGCAACGGCTTCGACTACAGGTCGAGCCCTAGGACCTATCACTGGGTCATGTCTTCCCTTTATTGCTAATTCTTCCATCATTCCTGTTACTTGATTGAAAGTTTCTTGAGGTTTAGAAATGCCACTGGGTGGCTTGAATGTGACTCTAACATGGATCGGTGCACCACTTGCCATGCCACCCAATGCTCCATCTGCCCCTTCAGATAATGACATGTCCTCTTTCCATGAGTCGTTATGCCGGCTACCTCTCATCAATCCAGCATTTACACCTCTTCCAAATTCAACCGCTCTCGCAGCAGGGATTGCCATCAATGCTCTTGCAAGAGCCGGTTCTATTCCCTCGAACCATGGTTCTCCAAATCCAACAGGAAGTCCAGAAATAACCAAGTCAACTCTACTACCCAATGAGTCACCTTCCTTTCTCGCTTGTTCGGCAAGAGCTATTCCTTCCTCTCCTTCTAACCCTCCCAAAGCGCCAACAGTAGCTTCAATTTTCCATTCATTTGGAATAATATTACGCGAAATAGAAGCGGCAGCGACCAATCCTGCAGTCAATCTAGCAGAAAATGAGCCGCCTCCTCTCAGATCAGCAGCTCCTTCAGTCTTGATATTAATTGGATGATCTACATGTCCTGGTCGGGGTTGGTATGGCAAGAACGAATAATCTTTGGATCTTACATCCCTGTTACGTATAAGCAGTAAAATTGGCATACCGGTACTCTTGCCAGAATGAACTCCAGACATTATCTCTACTTCATCGGTTTCTTTTCGTTTGCTAGCAAGTCCGGAGCCAGGCCTTCTTGCAACCATATCAGAAATTAATTGCTCAGGATCAATCTCAATATTTGGCGGCATTCCTTCTATAAGAGCGCCTACAGCGGGGCCATGAGACTCTCCAAAGAGAGTTACTGTGATATTCTCGCCCAAGCTCATTCGCATGAGATTCAGAGGTAGCGACATGCCTCTCATTCAAGAATATGATTATTCGTCCATAGAGGAGAAATCTGCATTGATGACCTTGGTTTCAATTAATTCAACGCTATCGAATTTGCTATACCACTTCTTAATTCTATCAATGCTTTGTATACTGACTGAAGGAACAAAAATTACGATTGCAGAGCCAGATCCACTAATTCCAGCGGCTCTTGCACCATTAACAAATGCGTCATTAGTCATTTTTCGACCGGTCGGATCATTCAATGCTCCTATTACACCACGTCCGTTCCATGTCAAGGCAACCAAATCATTTCCTTCCTGTAATGCGTTCAATGCTTGAGCAAAGGCCTGTTGATGGAATGCGAAATTTTCTAATTCTGGTTTAATTTCTCTATCGCCGCGACAAACGATAATCACATTCCAATCATCTGTGGAAGGTCCGGGAGATTCTAGAAGTAAACCAGTCCGTGCATCTTCAGCATTGACGTCTACCAATTTCCAACCTCCTTCTAATGCTGCCCATGAATCGTCATAACTTCCAGTAATTGATACACCTGCAGCAAGTTGTGCCGCTGCCGCTAAATCTACAATTTGAGCATTATCTAGTTGAATTTCATTCGCTTCACATAGAGCCTTAATTGCAGCTACGGATACTGCAGAACTCGATTTTAGTCCTTGTCTTGGGGGTATTTTAGAATTTACAGACCAGAATAAATCACCTTCAGGGACAGGGTATCCTGCATTTGACCAAGTATTCATCACATTTCCTAACAGATCATCAGGATCCAATAATTCTCTTTTTGGCTGCTTATCTAATAATCGTACTTTAACAGGTAAATCTAGCGCTAATGATGCTCCGTAACCAAGACCAGCAGCATGAAGCAGGCTACATCCTCCATTTGATGTACCTAATCCTAGAACTGCCATTAAATCGCCTCATTTTTCTTTGACTTTTGCACTAATTTCTTGTCCGACGTGTCGTCCAGACCCTCCAGACCATCCAAGTAATTTCATCCCAGGTTTCAGCCCTGTTATCGAAATTAATTCAGAATCTGAAATGAGCCTCACTGTCTCTGCTTGTTGCAAGAGTGCACCTGATTCATTATGCTTTTCATCTTTCCATTTGAATAAAATAAACGGTCTACTCTCAATTTTTACCCTTCCCACTACAGCTGGGCGGCTAGAGGAGTTACTAGAAATTACAAGTACTCTATCTCCCATTTTCAGTTCGCTAAGATATGACGTGGAACCATCTGCCATCATGATGTAGGAGTGTAATGCACCAGCATTTACTCTAAATGGGCGTGTAGGTACGAACTCGGATTCTACAGTTTCTCCATGGACTAGAACCATTGAGCCAGAACTTGAGCCGACAAGCATACCTTCTCCAGAGTCGAGCATGGTTGTTAGGTCAACACAGACTCTGTCACCTACTCCTCCTTCCTTTACTTCTGTGACTTCTACAAAGGACAAATCATAGTTCGTTGATGATTTTCTTTCAATCGGTTTTGATACAGATTCTCCTCTTTGCGATTTTGCGATTAGGGCGGTTGGTAGGGTTTTTTTGTCAACCAATAATGCATCAACGCCTATTTGTAATGCAAAAGCTGCGCCGAGTACTTGTTCCGCAGAAGAGATACGTGCTGCTACTTTTGTGGGTCCACCATCACATGCAGCGATGAGATTTTCGATTGGAATCATTTTCCATTCTCCTAAGTCGAGCAAAATCCATTCGACACTGCCTGCCATTGCCCTTGCCTTGGCTTGTCCCTCTGAATTACTGACGTCGACCTTTCGACCTACTTGTTTTCCATTGATGTATAATGCATCACCATCAATTTCTAAATCTTCACCCTGAACAAGATCTACACCATGTTGGCGTTCTCCATCCTCGAGCCAGATTTGCATTTATATCACAGCCCAAATTCCTGCATGGCCTGTTCTACGTTTGCCCTATCATGAATGATAGCCTTGAGTGCTGAGACCATACCCTTTGGATTTGAGTGAGAGAAAACTTGCCTTCCCATACACACACCTCCTGCTCCAGCTTGCATTGCTTGTTCAACAATGGTTAGAATTTCTTTGGTACTAGAGCCGGCAGGGCCGCCAGCGATTAGAACAGGGATTGGGACAGCAGAAGTGACTTTTTTGAAGGATTCAATCGAACCAGTCCATTTCGTTTTTACAACATCGCATCCTAATTCAAACGCTAATCTAGCAGCATGGGCGGCTCCATCGGTTTCATCTCCCTCCATGACATTCAGATATTTTCCACGAGGATAAATCATGCCGAGTACGGGACAATCCAGATAATGAGAATCCTGTGTAATCAGACCTAATCTCTCAATCATTTCTGGTTCTTCGGAGCTACCCATATTGACTTGAACACTAACTCCCTTTGCACCTCTTGACAAAGCCTCTTCCACACTACCAACTAGCATTTTGTCACTGCTTCTTTTGCCAGCATGGCGAGTAGATACTGAAAGGTGTGCTACAAAATTTGCTCCACTTGAAGAGTAGTGGGAAACAACTCCTTTTTGGGCAACAATTGCATCAGCATGAGATATTTGTTCAATGATTTGATCTAAGTTTTCCAACCCGTTTACAGGAAAATCAGAAACTCCGTGGTCAATTGGTATCCACACCCCTTTCCCGCCGGGAAGCAGTGTGTCTATCTCGCTCATGTCCAAAGGGATAAGGTGGGTGAATACAAGGCTTTCTCATTTTGACAGATGAGTATTTACGGCCCATTCAACCAATGCTGCTTCTGCTTTGGATAAGTGTTCCTGCAATGTAGAACGTGGAATTTCAGTAAGTTCAGAAAGTTCTTTTTTGCTTATCTGTCGTGGGTTTTTGTAGTATCCAGATTGTACAGCGAAAACAGCAACTTCCAGTTGCTTAGGAGTAAGTATTTTCATTATACTATCTTCTATTTCGGCGATATCCACGACATTTACATTGTCAGGGGGTAGCAATGCTCTGGCTGCTTTTAGAAAGCCACTAACCCCCTCCGGAAGACCTCTTATTGTGATTTGAACACCATCTTCGCCAATTAGATACGGGGGGATTACGTGTAAACTGTCAAAATTAATTGCGGCAACAGAAAGTGGATGCTTATTCCATACAACCACATAACCAGTCTCACCCTTTCCAGGTATTGGATAGGGGTTCAATGGCCCTTCTACATCAAGATAAGGAACCTCGTTGAGATCTTCAGATCCCTTACCTTCTTTGAATGAGATATTTACTAATTGTCTAACACCAGTTTTTGTAACTTCCAAGTGTGCTACAACCTCGAATTTAGAAGCAACTTTGGTAATAAGTCCGATATCTGAATTAACGACAGACTCTGGATTCCACTTAAGTTGAACTTCTCGCATGAAATTGTGTTCTTAAAGAGAGTATATCAACTGTGGGCCTACATGCAAAGAGGCTATTAACAGAAATTATCTGGTAAGTGTGTTAACATGCCATTGATGGAGATAAGCGGTTTGCAAAGGCACTACGAGATGACATCAGGTGTAGTCAAGGCTCTAGATAGTATAGATTTGGAAATTGAAAAGGGTGAGCGAATTGTTCTACTTGGACCATCTGGTTCTGGGAAGACTACTTTGTTGAATTGTGTCGCAGCTTTGGACAGTCCAACCTCGGGCACTTATTCGTTTGAGGGTAGCGAAGTTCCAAGAGAAAATTCTGAGGACATGACGACATTTAGAAGAGAGAATATTGGTTATGTATTCCAATTTTTCAACTTACTGCAAGACCTTACAGTTCTTGAAAACATTCTACTGATACAAGAATTGTCAGGAGAAAGGGATAAAGATAGAGCATTGGAATTGTTAAAATTAGTTGGCTTAGAAAGCGAGGTTGATCGGTTTCCTGCTGAAATTAGTGGTGGCCAACAACAGAGAGTTGCGATTGCTAGAAGTCTTGCAAAAAGTCCGAAACTACTTCTCGGCGATGAGTTGACTGGAAATTTAGATTCCAAGACCTCAGAGATGGTGATGGAAGTGTTAGTCAAAGCCTGTAAATCTGAAAATATTACAACAATAATGGTGACTCATGATGAAAGTTTGACTAATTATGCAACCAGAGTTATTAGATTAGATAGTGGAAAAATAATCTCGGATGAAAAAATCAATCAGTGATGTGATCAAATGTCCATGCTACTCACCAAACGCCTAGCCAGAAGTCTCTGGCGAACAAAACTACGTCTTTCTGCAGTAGTTTTCATGGTCGCAGTCGGTGTATTTGCTGGAATTTCCTTCGGTTCATACGCCAATGCTTCAACATCTCTTTATGACGAAATATATGACGAGGAAGACGGCGTTAATCTTGCTGATATTTGGGTTGAAAATCCAAGTGGTATTTGGAATGAAACAAGTTCGGAACAGATTTGTGATTCAATAGAGAATCAATGGCCTGAATCGGATTACGAACTACAGAATTGTGAAGCTAGACTAATTCTTGATGGGATGATGTTCAAGACTAATTCAAAGGGTGAAGAGAAAGTCATACCTGCGGTATGGCATGGAATTGATGAAGGAAAAATCGACAAGGTCTGGATGCCAACTTACAGTGATTTTTCTTCCGGTAGGCTTGCAGAATCGAGTAATGAGATTGTTTTGGATAGCCACATTGCTGCAGATTTGGAAATTTCATTGGGAGACGAAATTCAGATTGGTTCTGGCTACGGAAAAATGCCTTACAAAGTGGTTGGAATTGGCTTTCACCCCATGCATCTATATTTTGCAATTGAAGGTTCTACAATTCCTGCAGAAGATGGAACCTTTGCAACAGGTTACATGACTAATTCAGGCCTTGAGGCATTGGCCAATCTCAGTTCTGGTTCATCCAACATGATCCTAATTGATGTAAAGGGAACGCCAGATTATAATTTACAATCAACGAGTGAAGTCGATGAGAATCCAGAAATGACAATTCTCGTTAATGATATTTCTAATTTGATGGCCCAAGTCGATGATTCACCCGTGAGCGTGTATGACCGTTCAGGTGTATTTTCTGTGGAAATTTTGCGAGCAGATGCAGAAGGTGCATCGAAAATGTATCCTTATGTTACCGGAATGATTGCTGCAATTGCTGGTATCACGATTTTCTTGAGCCTTCAGAGACTTATACAATCACAAGCTAAAGAAATTGCAGTAATGAGAACTCTTGGTGTTCCTAAGAAGTCAATAATGCCTGGATACATAATTGCACCGCTGGTTATCGGGGCTATTGGTTCAATCATTGGTACATTGGTTGGAATTTATCTCGGAGCACCAGGAATATTGTCTTTTTATGAGCAAATAATTGGTCTTCCAATCAAATCTGAAGTTGATTTTTCATTGGTTACTCAAGTAGTTTCAATAGCCATGCTAATCGTTCTCCTCGCTGGTCTTAGACCTGCGTGGCAAGCCTCTAGATTACAACCATTGAAAGTGTTCAGAGGCCAACACGAAGTGAAGGTTTCATCCAGAAGGATGCAAAGAATTACTTCAAAGTTACCAGCAACAGTGGGCCTTTCAATTCGTTCAAGTTTGAGAAAACCGGTAAGAGTTAGTTTCACTTTCTTTGCAGTAGGTATCTCAATGCTTCTATTCGGTGCAATGCTATTCATGATGAGTTCGATGGAGGATAGTTTGCTTGGAGGCATCAAAGACAAGCAATCATGGGATATTCAAGCATCGGCTCCTGTAGACGGTGAAGATGCAGTAATCGACTGGGTGAATGAAAAAGAAGGAGATTATGAATTAATGATTAATTTCCCAATTGGTCTTGAGAATGATAGTCGTGAATTAACTTCATTTGGTTTAGAAAGTTTCTCAACTATTGATGATAAATCCTCGATGATTTCAGTTGAATTACTAGAAGGTGTTCTTCCCGAAAAAGGAGCAACTACTACCCAGGTTTTGGTCGATGAAGGAACATCAGAGTTCCTTGGATGGGGTACTGGAGATCAAGTTGAGATAATGGTTGGTAATACAGCTCACACTGTCGAAGTTTCAGGTTTAACGAAAGGTGAAATTTCGAGAACAATGTACTTTCATAGAGCAGAACTTTCTACAATAACGGGAGTTGAATCTACATCTATTCTGATACAAATTCCAGATGGAACTTCTCTTGATGGTTTGTCAAACGTGACAATCGGTTACAGTCTGAAAGAGGATGCAATCAAAACCTTTGAAACAGTATTGGAACAACAACAGAAATTCATTCAATCTATTCAGTTCCTCGGTATCGTCATTGCTATTGCAGTTCTATTCAATACGCTACTCATGAATTTGGCAGAAAGAGATACAGAACTTGCAACTTTGAGGGTATTAGGTGCGCCTATGAGCAAATTAGGTAAAATGATGTTCTGGGAACATCTTGGTATTGGAATAATTGGTGGAGTATTGGGAGCTATTTTTGCTTACTTTGGAACATTATTGCTGATAGGCTCACAAGTGCAATGGGCGTTCTATTTCACAATAGAGCCGCAGTTTTCATCGATATTCACGATTGTTGGAATAATCACTGCAATTTCAATCGCTCTAACTCCTATTGGGATGTGGAGAATCAAGAAAATGGATTTAGTGGATAAAGTGAAAGATTTCTCACAATAAATCTTTTTTTGGAGATTTTTTCTTATGATTATAGGCGATGGAAATAATACTTAGTTTGTTTTAGGCTTGGCTAATGGACTTCACATCTTGGCTGATGATTGGTATCCTCGGAGGAGCATTCCTCTTTGGTATTTGGTTCATGTTAGTACGTAATGATGATAGAAATACGCGGACAATGACGATTCATCGTCAAGATTTAACTCGCCGTGGTACACCTGATTTTTCTCAGGCTCACAATGAGTTTGATCGAAAACTGGCAGAGGTCGAGCGTCATCTAAGTGCTAGGCGAAGGGATGAGAAAGCAATAGCGCTCGCTGAAGAAGAAGTTCGTAAGAAATTGGCTGAAGAAGCCGCCGCTAAATTATTGGCAGACGAAAAGGCCAGACTAGCAGAGATTGAGGCCGAGGAAGCTCGCAAGAAAGAGGAGTACGAGGCAGCAAGAGAAGCGGAATTGGAAGAAGCACGCAGGCTTGCAGCAGAGAGAGAAGCAGAACGTCAAGCCGAAGAAGAACGCCTTGCTGCGGAGAGAGAAGCAGAAAGGCAGCGTGATTTAGAAGAGGCTGAAGAAGAGAGACAAACAGAAATTGAAGCTCAAAAAGAATCTGAAGCACTTGAGGAACAAATGGCTTCAGAACAGGCGGATATAGAATTAGAAAAGCGCTTGGAAAGAGAGGGTGCAAAGAGTTCAGAAGTACAAGTTTCATTGATGTGGGATAATTACAACGATTTGGATTTGCACGTACTATGTCCATCTGGAGAGAGAATCCACGGCGGTAACAAGAATTCAGAATGTGGTGGAGAACTTGACGTTGATGCGAATGTTCGTCCAGAAACGAAGAAACCAGTTGAGAATATTGTCTGGCCTGATTTCAAAGCACCTCCTGGCGAGTATAAGGTATATGTTCATCATTACAAGAAGCATAAGAAGCGACGTTCAAAGGATCCTACAAGTTTCCGTGTTGTAGTAAATTCTGGTGGAGAGATTAAGCACTACGAAGGTGCTTTGTCTTCAGGTGATCCGATTATGCTTGTCTGTGAGTTCAGTCTTGAAGCTCCGGAGGAGAGAGGTTCAGAAGAAGAAATTGAGCAGGCTTTGATCACTCAAGAAACTGAAAGAATTGCTGAAGAAGAACGTATTGCGATCGAATTAGAAGAGCAAAGGCAGATTGAAATCGCTGAAGCAGAAGAAGAACGCCTAGCAGAAATTGTAGCCAATGAAGCTGATGAACTGGAATCGATTAAGGCTACAGAGCAAGCTCTTAAGGAACTTAGAGAAAGACTAGAGAGAGAAGGTGCGAAGTCATCTGATGTTCAGATTTCTCTAATGTGGAACAATTACAATGATCTTGATCTACACGTTGTCTGTCCATCTGGTGAAAGAATACATGGTGGAAACAGAGAATCTGCTTGTGATGGAGAATTGGATGTAGACGCCAATGTAAGGCCTGAGACAAAGAAGCCTGTTGAAAACGTAGTATGGCCTGAAGGAAAAGCTCCAGGTGGAACTTACAAGGCATATGTCCATCACTACAAGAAACACAAGAAGCGACGTTCAAGAGACCCAACCAAGTTCAAGGTAGTCTGTAACGCAGGCGGAGAGATCCTTGAGTATGAAGGGGAAATCACTCACGGTGACCCAATTATGTTGATTTGTGAGTTCACTATTGATGACCCAGAAACAAGGGCTGCCAATGCTAGTAATGCTCAGGCAAGATTAGCAGCTCTTGATAGTGGAGAATGGGACGGTAGTGAAGAGCCGGATCAAGATGAAGAAGTTGTTGAATCTCCAGATATTCTTGGAGACCTTCTTGATGATTGATTAGGAAAGAATCTGTTCAAGGCAATCGTTTTTGATGGCCTTCTTTATTGCTCGAGCGATCCTTCTTCCTGTCGACATGAATGGTTCATTGATGTCACTATAAGGGGAACCTCCTACAAACGGGTTGGAGCCAGCAACAATTCTAGCACTTATTTCGAATACTCTGAATTCGAGTTTGTCAGTGACAATTGTTTCCAAGCAGAATGAACCAATCATTCCTCTAGATCCTTCTTCTAATTCAAATGAAGCAGCTACAGTTCCTTCAGCCATCTCGAATGCACGAGGAAGAAGACTCTCTCTGATAACAACTGGTTGATTTCCAGTAACTACGAACGAAGGCTCAAGACTCATTTCTCTTAAATCTCTCAAACTTCCAAGTTTGTAGAACTCATCAACATTTGACTCATCTCTTCTATCCATGCTCATTAATTCAAGGCGACCTAGATTCTTACCGGCATTAGAGCCACGGCCTTGTACCTGGAATCCATCATCTGCAGTAGGATCGAAAAAGAAGTGTAGATAGTATCTACAACCCAAGACATATTCTTGGATGGTGTATTCTTCTTCCAACTTTACATTTCTTCTAAAATCGCGATAATCTCTAGCGATGAAGTAACCCTCCCCTCCTTTCGCTCCAGCGTATTTTACGATAACAGGCCCGTCGATATCGTGAGGGTCATCAATGACCTTAGGCATTGAACATCCACCTTGTTCGAGCCATTGTCGCTGTCTCTCCCTGCTACTTTCCCAGTGTAATATGCCTCTATTTCCAAAGGTTGGAACATGTAGATTTTTGAAATTTTCACTCCCCAAATATTCGACAAGAGAGCCATGTGGTACAATGATTACATTATTTTCTCTAAACCATTCAGCGTGTCCTAACATCTCCTGATAATTGTCTAACATTAACCATTCATCAGGATCTGCACCAGGGAAGGCAGAATAGAATCTTCTTCGGTTTTCTCCGACCGCAATTCCAAGAGTTCTGAATCCTTCTTGTCTGGCGCCGTGAAGGATTTGAAGTGATGAATGAGAGGCCACAACGCCTATTGTAATCTGGTCTGAGTCATAGGATTCTAGCCAATTCCGCAACAGTCCTATGTCTACGCCCATGTCGACGGCTTCAGTGTCTTACTAATGACAATTACGCAAATGAGATATATTTAGGCCCAAAATTCGAACTAAGATTATCCTCTCAACAGCACTTGTTTTTCCGTCAAGGTTTCAAGCCCTACCCTCTCTGCCTAAGTCATGAGCGAGGATACTCCCGGCAGTCGTATGACTTATGGCAACTATCTACAATTAAACGAATTGCTTTCTCTGCAAACTGGACCCGAGGGTCATAATCCTCCTCCTTCCAATCATGAGATGCATTTCATTATTACTCATCAGGCATTTGAGTTGTGGTTTAAACAAATCAATTGCGAATTAGAAGAGGCTTTGACCTTGATGAATGTACCAGATGTGGACGAGAAGCATATCCCTGTAGTCGTTAGACATCTTGAAAGGTGTTCCGAGATTTTCCGTTTACTAGCATCTCAATGGAAAGTAATGGAGACCCTATCTCCTCAAGATTTCTTGGCATTTAGAGATCGCCTTGGGACTTCTTCTGGCTTTGAGAGTTGGCAAATGAGGACTCTTGAGATGTTATTGGGTCTAGAGTCAGAACAGAGAATTGGCGGTATGGACCCGATGGCGCATAACAAAAAATTGCATACCGAGGGTAAACTGAGCGATTCTGTTATGCAGACCATCATTCGTATCGACAATCTTCCTTCACTCAATGAAGTCTTAGGAAGATGGTTAGCAAGAACGCCAGTTAATGGCGTCTCAGGCGATGAAAATGTGTTAAGGGAATTCGTTGAAGGGCACTTGCAAGCTATGTCTGAGCATAGCGAGTCAGTAATTGCTCACATGGTAAAAATCGGTCATGGTGAAGAAAATACAATCCGTCCTAGGATCAAATCTGGGATCGATGGAGCAAGGGATTTCCTTTTGCCAGATGGCAAAGTTTCACCAGCAAGGGCAGGATTGCTTTTCATCGAATCTTATCGTGAATTACCATTGCTTTCTTGGCCTAGGAGATTGATAGATACAGTGGTGGAATTAGAGCAATCGATGTTGCTGTTTCGTTCTCATCATGCTCGAATGGTTGAAAGAATGATTGGAAGAAGAATGGGAACAGGTGGCTCTAGTGGAGTGGACTATCTCGACATGACTCTCAAGTATAGAATATTCACAGATTTATGGGCCGTAAGAACGATGTTGGTAAAACGTGAAGTCTTACCAGATCCGAAAAACTCAGAATTTTATGGATTTACAGCGAGTAACTGAAATCAATTTTCGTGAGGGTCTGTGTCGATTGGGATGAGTTCGTTGTCATACTCATACATAGCAATCTTTAGCGGGTCCAGAACGAAGCGAACAGATGCTTCTTCCATTCCATAGAGGGAGATTAATTCTTCTCTGAAGGCCTCACGTAGAACGTCTTCAGGAGCGTTTAGTGGCGCACCCATTCCAATCTGGAGAGCACGTGCACCGATGATTCTAGCTCGTTCAAAGCGGGTGTGGGGGTTCTTTGGTTTGACCATAATTGACACCTCATGCACAGTTCGTGCGAGGTTTGCGACCATCGCCCTGTTCTTGAACCCTGCGCAACATAGTATTGGTTCATTCTTCTTCAGAATCGTTGGAAAATACAGTATCCGTCACGACTGAGTCTTTGGTTGAAACATTTTGAATATTGATATTTGTCTGCTTAGGTTCTCGCATTACTTGGAACAATTGATATGTTGCCGGAAGAGAAATCATCATCAACAAAACAGTGATTATTACTATCGTTGAACCGCTAATGGAATCACCATCTCGCCCTATCTCATCTATTCCGCCATCGGGAGTGTAGTCGTTTGCAGGCATTGACGAACCAGACGCAAGAGCAATGAAACCAGGTTTTGATAACACAATAACCAATCTGTCACCATTTAGATCAACAATGTTTGAACTAGAATAATTTGTATGATTAGTAACTAAATATGGAATTGCTTGATCATCACTGATTGTCCAAATATCAACAGACATGTTTGTCAAATTGCCCTCGATTGAAATATTGGAGCCATTCAAGGTGACATTGGAGACTCCACTGTAGTTTGAATCATATTCAGAAATTAGCGAATCCAAATCTCTAGATTGAGTTGGACCTGCCAGGATATAATGTCCATCCACTGCTATTGTTGGATAGCCCCATAGTCCGTATACTTCTAGGAATCTATCTTTAGATGCCTGCAGCCAAAAATCATCACTTGATGAAGGCCTATGGCTGATTATTACAGCCGATTCATCTGACATATTTTCTAATTGGGATTCCACTTCAGGACATTCTTCACACCAGTCAGCACCATAGTATCCAATAATGTGACTTGGGCGATGCACACAAGTTTGATTCTCTTCGCAGTTCAAATCTACAACTATGACGTCGGCAATATATCCTTCAGAGTGGGCACCTTGAATTCCGTGTGAACTAACTATGCAAGGTAGAATTGCAATCATTACAAGCAGTGATGCCATTGTGATTGCCCTCATGGTTTGGCGCAAGAAGTACGGTTTGTTAAAAGGGAGCCTCCAGCCCCGTAGAATCAATGGAATCCAAATGGTTCCGCCGTCCTTCCACTTTGCCCCTCGCTATTGCGATTATGGCAATGATGATAGTTGTCGTAGGTGGTACGATAAGAATCTATGATGCTGGAGAATCTTGTCCAGATTGGCCACAGTGTTTTGGCACTTGGGGTTTTGATGTTTCTGAAGAAGACCAAGGCCTCTGGTATGACGAAACCGAAGAATATGATAGCAGGGGTCCAGATCATCGCTATACGACATTTGAGATTTTTATCGAGTGGATTCATCGCGTATTAGCTAGCCTAATGGCGATCCCTGTTTTAGCTAATTTCCTAATAATTTTGAAACGCAAAGAACTCTATGGAAGTAGCCTAGTGAAGATTTCGTTTTTGACTGGAATTCTTTTGACAGTCCAAGGAATTGCAGGTGCAGTAACGGTCAGATTTGATAATGCTGATTGGTCAGTTGCTCTGCATCTAGGACTTGCCTGTTGTTTTGTTTACATGCTTTTATGGCAATTTATTGCAATGAGAAAAATCGAAGGGGCAAAGTGGAAGGTATTCTCAGTTCCAGCCGATTTCAAACAAAAAGAATTCAAGAGGTATACGATTCTAACAGCATCAATTTTCCTATTATTGATTTTGGGGGCTTGGGTTTCTTCTTCGCCTAATGCTAACCAAGGTTGTTCCATAGGTTTCCCAGATGGTTGGCCAAAATGTCAAGGTGATGTTTTCCCAACCCTAGACAACAGTGGGATTCTTGTTCAGATGGTTCATCGGATAGGAGCGGGTGTGGTTGGTATAGCCCTAATTCTTGGAGTAATGAAGTTTAAAGAAAGTGCAAGAGAAGCGAATATTGATGCAGGTTTTTCGAAGT
>TARA_B100001113_G_scaffold204764_1_pt1 | contig 18457 bp, 11 predicted proteins | sample TARA_B100001113 | Tara Oceans TARA_B100001113 (sample SAMEA2622402) | marine metagenome | biome: marine biome (ENVO:00000447); feature: deep chlorophyll maximum layer (ENVO:xxxxxxxx); material: "saline water (ENVO:00002010), including plankton (ENVO:xxxxxxxx)" | depth 50 m | reverse complement strand
CTGTTAATCCACAGGTCGCAGGTTCGAGTCCTGCTGTCGGCGCCACACAAACTCGTATATTGACGTTTTATTGCGGTTTTTTGAATTTTTTAAAAAATTTTATTGATTTACAAATGTAATTACATGATTACATTCACTACAAATGTATCCATTAACAGATCTTAAATTTTCTTCAATGCCTACTAAATTAGCAATAGTGGTATTCAATGTAATATTTTTTTTAAAGAACTTATTACATTTACATACTGGGCACAATAGTTCTTTATTGGCAATTGTATAACCCCTTGATTCTACGTTCATAATGTTAGCCATGCAACACTACTTTTCAATATGGTCTATAGTCAATATAATTTACTGACTTTCGATGGCACATCATGCAGACGGATGATGCCGCATCTAAAATATTAGAAGCAACAAAGAATTCGGGACTACATTACAAAAATAGTATCCCTATGATTGCCAGTGAAAACATATTAAGTCCTTTAGTTAGAGAGGCTTGTAATTCAGATTTACATGGAAGATATGCAGAAGGACTTCCTGGAAAGAGATATTATCAAGGCTGCGAGGATTTTGATACCATCGAAGAAATAGGCATTGAACTTGCAAAATCAGTATTCAATTGTAACTTTGCCAATATACAATCTACTTCAGGAACAAACTCAAATTTGGGTGTTTTAAAGGCACTCACAAAGCCAGGGGAGACAATTACTGCAGTCTCTACTGCAGATGGAGGGCACATATCTCATGCTAGAATGGGCGCAGTTGGAATGAGGGGACTTAATTTAGTCACTTATCCTTGGAATGAAGAAAGAATGGAGCCAGACATAGATGCTTCTGCCAAACTAATAAGAGAAATAAAACCAAATTTAGTCTTATTTGGCCAATCAGTTTTCCTATTTCCTACTCCTCTGAAAGAACTTTCAGATGCAGCCCATGAAGTTGGCGCTAAGGTAATGTATGATGGAGCACATGTAATGGGATTAATTGCAGGTAATCAATTCCAAAATCCCCTATCTGAAGGTGCAGATGTGATGACAGGAAGTAGTCATAAGACATTCCCTGGCCCGCAAGGAGGTTTTGTTTTATCCAATTCTCATGATCCAAAATTTATCAAAAGACTCAACAATGGAATATTTCCTGGAGTTTGCTCTTCCTATCACTTACATCATGTAGCAGGTAAAGCGATAGCGCTATCAGAATTTGAGAAATTTGGCGAAGATTATGCAAAAGATATAATTTCCAACGCAAAAGCATTAGCCAATGCTCTCGCAGAACTGGGTTTCGATGTTCTAGCGGAGGAAAGAGGCTACACTGCTAGCCATCAAGTATTGACTAGGCATGGTTCAGTAGATTCTGGAGCAGGAAAAGAAGCTGCTTCAATACTGGAAAAATCTGGAATAATTACGAATATGAACATGCTCCCCGGAGATACCAAGGCCATGAAACCTAGTGGTTTGAGATTAGGAACTCCCGAACTAACTCGTGTAGGGATGGGAGTTAGTGAGATGGAAGACGTAGCTAAATTCTTTTCTAGAGCGCTAATAGATAAAGAAAATCCTCAAACCATCAAAAACGATGTAAAGGAGTTCAAATCAAATTATCAAACCGTTCATTATTGTTTTGAGCCAGGGCCAGCATATCCTGGATTATGAATAAAGTTAGATATGATTTTATCCAATAGCACTTAGGGAGAAATATGGACTCTCAAGTTAAGTCGACATTACTTGTTACATTCCTGATGCTTTCATCCGGTTGTACTGGTCTTCTTGACACAGATACAAACTCTCAAATTCCAATAATTGATTGCTCTTTAGAACCTTCACACCCGGACTGTTTTGAAAAAATAATTATTGAAGAAGATTGTAACAATGATGAAGTCTTTATGGGGGAATCATGTAGGCCGATGTTAAGGCCAGAAAAACTGAATTATGGGGAAAATTCAATTCAGTTATCATTGGGAGAGGAGATGCAACCCCTTACTCCAAACTTTATTGGTGATGGTCCAAAATTGTGGCAAGTAAGCCCTCCATTACCTCAGGGTTTGAATTTAGATGAGGAAAATGGGATGATTTATGGCTCACCAAATAAAACCTTAATCCCTACAATATTTACAATAACGGGTTCTAATGAGGCCGGATTCTCAAATACTATACTTAAAATTGAAATTTTACCTCCTGAATTAGGAAAATTAGAGTATTCATCAGAAATAATGAATTGCATAATTTCCTTAATCTGTAATTTTCCACAACCATCTATAAATGGAATTCCAGATTCTTGGTCTATAGAACCTCCACTTCCTCATGGTTTGACATTGAATCAAAATGGCTCAATAAATGGAATCATCACAACTCAATTAGATTCTAATCATAGTATTTATGCCTCTAATTTAGCAGGAACAACTGAGGCAAAAATTAGAATAATTTCACTTCATTCTGCTCCTTTCGGCCTCAATTATGAGTTCCATAATTATTCATTGACAAAATATGATTCCGTCGAAATAGAACCGAATATTTCCGGTGGAATAATACAATCTTGGTTAATAACTCCTGAATTGCCTAGGGGTTTAAGATTTACCTCAGATGGAAAAATAGAAGGAAAACCAATGGTTATGCAAGAATTTACCAAATACACAATTACAGCTTCAAATAGCGGAGGTTCTTTGTCGGCTGATATTCTTATTGAAATTAAAGATATACCAGTAGAGAACATTCAGTATCCCGATTATTATTTCAATTTAACAAAAAATACAGCTATAGATACAATCAAACCTAACTGGGAAGGAGGAGAGCCTTTATTTTGGGAAATTTATCCTCTACTTCCAGATGGTCTCCTTTTTAATTTCGAAACCGGAAATATTAGTGGGATGGCCATAACAGAACAAAATTGGCTAATGTATGATATCTGGGCAAATAATACAGGAGGATCTAGTAGTACTCAAATAATGATAAAAATAATCAATCAAGCCCCTAGTAACATATCTTGGCCAAGTGACGAATTAATCTTGGAATCAAACTCTTCTTTCATTATCTCACCGATTAACATCGGTCCAAATATTGATTCATGGGAAGTATATCCTCCACTTCCAGAGGGATTATCGATTACTTCAAATGGTTCAATCCAAGGAGTTCCATTGCTACGTACAGACTGGATTAATTATGAAATTTGGTCAAATAATACAGGCGGCACTTTTATGTCCAATTTATGGATTGTAGTTCATGACATTCAAGCTGATCAAGCAGATCTTTTGTATGGCATGGGAGAAACTGAGTGGAGCGGTTGGCCATCTGCAATTTTACCAATAGGACAATGGTCTTTCCCAATTGGTTTTACTGAAGGAGGATATACGTCTAAAATTCCTGTAATATCTGCAAGTCATGTAGGCAGAGGTAAGATGATTGGCTATGGGCATGAATCATGGGTAACAGGAGGAGGATTTGAGGAGACTGAATTCGCATTACGTGCAGTAGAGTGGGTTTGTGGTGAAAATTCCAAAATAGGGTTGGCCTATGGTGGTGGCTTTGATCATTTCAAAGATGAGCTTGAATTGGAAGGCCATACAGTATATCTTTCTGCTGATACAGGTAATTTATCCCAATTAGATTGCTTATTGGACGAATTCTGGAATGGACATAATGATCAAGACAATAGTAATATTACAGATTTTTTATTATCTGGTGGCGGATTAATTATGGGAGGTCATGCTTGGTATTGGTCATATTCAAATTCTGATCTTTCCAATAATTATCCTGGTAATAAAATTGCAGAAACTACTGGTTTATTTGTTTCTAATGCTTGGGGGTATAATTCAGTAGATCTTTCTGAAATACCTCATGAATTATCTCGCCCTCATACGGCTATTAAGGCAATCAAAGAAGATAGAAATGATGGCGATAAATTATCGGACTATGATGCAAATGTTGTCAAGGAAACTCTTTCTATTTGCACTACAGTAGTTTCATTGGATTTTGATGATTTCTGGAGCCCGTTGAGAGAAACAGTCAATATGACAGGTTGGACTGTAATTCAATATGGGACTTTATGGCAAAATATTGGATATAACTTAGGCGAAGACCCCGTTGCGGATGTTCTACTCAGAGTTGAAGAAGCCCTCACTCAAAATCTTCCTGCTGATGAATTACCTGCTCATCCTAGCCATACTGAATTTCCTGGTTCAGTACCTTCCAATGCATCTAGAATATCTCGTTCCGTAACAATAGATGGCAATCAGAGTGGATTGCCCAGTAATTTTGGTTATTCTCAAGCCAGGGCACCTCTCCGTATGTCTACAGGATTATATGCAGCACCAGGAGAAGTAGTAACTATATCTCTAAACGAAACTTTAGTTAATCAAGGCATATGGATATTAATTGGTGCACATTCAGATAATTTATGGGGTAAAGAACAATTGCATCGCTTCCCAAATATTGTAAGAAATTGGTACGTTGAAAATAGCACTATGGATGTTGGAAATGCTTTTGGTGGAAATATCTATGTAAATATTGAAGCTGGATCAAATTTGGGAATTTTCGAGATTCTTATTTCTAATGCTGTTAAGTCTCCGAGTTATTTTCATGATTCAACTAATATTTCTGACTGGCTTCTAAATCAAAGGAACGCTCCCGCTCCATGGGCAGAAATCGGTAGCGAATTATTTATCTTAACAGTCCCTAGTGATGAAGTAAGAAACCTAGAAAATCCTGATGAATTGATGGATTGGTGGGATCAAGCTTTGTCAATGGAACATTCACTTTACGGATTTACTCCATGGCCTCGCGTCGAAAGGGCAGTATTCGATGCCCAAATATCAGCAGGATGGATGCATTCTGGATATCCTTTCATGGCGCATGATTTGAGTGTTCCAGATGTTCTAGACTTAGAATATATGAGTGAAAACGGAGATTGGGGTATGTTCCATGAATTGGGACATAACCATCAATGGATGCCTTCTACACTTCCTGGAAATACTGAAACTTCTTGTAATTTTGCAAGCGTATATTTGATGGAAGAGTTAGTGGGTACTTCCGGACATGGTGCTACAGATGCAGATCAACGCAGTCAGCGTATGAGAAATTATTTCGATGACGGTTCTAATATTTCTAATTGGTCAGTCTGGGTTGCTTTAGATACACATTTGATAATCAAAGAACAATGGGGTTGGAGTCCATTTACATCTGCTTTATCAGTTTATTATGACTTACCAGATTCTGAAGTTCCAGTTGGAGATACGGAGGAATTTAATTCATGGGTAATGCATTTATCCAATGCAACTGGCTATAATTTAGCACCATATCACGATGCTTGGGGCTTCCCTCTTATCGAAAATACATTTAGTGCATTGGATTCACTACCAGTTTGGATAGATGATCCATTGAGGGGTGAATATTTCGTTTATGAGTCAATACTTAGAAATCTAGGTACGAGCAATATCACATCTAATTCTGCGGAGATTAACTGGGAGACATATGATAATGGAACTAATACGACATTAACTTTGTATTATGGAACTAATGATGCTGGTACCCAATCATCTTCATGGTCAAATTCTATTGATTTAGGCACGCCTTCTGTAGGCTATGAAAATTATCAATTATCTGATTTATCATGTTGCGATACTACTTATTATGCGAGAATAAAGGCAACAAATGATATTGGAAGTATTTGGTTTGGTCCAATAAACTGGAATACTGATGACTGATTTATATTTATTTCCTTAGTAAACTTTCAAAGGAAATATTCGGAATATTTCTTTGATGCCAATTAGATATTGGTATCCATATGATGGTATGACCTATAGTCAAAATAAATGATTCTAAAAAACCTAATCTGGGTCTATTTTCCATTATTATCGCAGCTAAACCAAGGATAGCAAAATGTATTACATATATTGTTAATGTTAACTTTCCAGTAGCTTCCAAGAACCTTAATTTTTCTTCATATCTGGATTCCCCTCCTGATATTTCGTTTCCTTCTAAAATCTTCATTAATAAAATAACCATGGTAGATGAAACAACAATGAATAATGAGTTAGCAGGAAAAAAAGTCAGTAAAGCATCACCAGAAGTCAGTGCCCAATTTTTATTATCCATTATTGCTATGAAAATTGATATTATTGTGATTATTAATCCTGTGATAATCATATTATCTCTGATTTTAACTTTATCTTTAAAATCGTAAATAAGTGTTCCAAGAAATACATAACTTAACCAAGGAATAGCAGGATAAGTTCCATTCCATAGAAGCCTCTCTATCCATTCTAAATAGCCATTAGAACCAACTCTTTGCTCCCAAGACCAATCTAAACCAGTATAGTCTCCAAGTAAAGTAGGCGATGCCATAAGTAGTGAGAATAAGACTAATCTTGTCCTTGTGTTCATTCTAACTAAAAAAGGAGTAATTAAAGATGCAATCGCTAGTAATGTCAAAACACCAGGAGTTTGCCAATAAAATCTGCCTCCTCTTTCTATGTTTAATAATAAATTAATTATTATTTGACACAACGAGAGTACAAAAACCCTCTTAAATATCCATCGAAACCATTTTTTAATTTCTTGATTAATGATTTTTGATTTTTCTATACCACTTTTGTATATTCCCCAACCTGATATTGTGATGAACATAGGGGCAGCCATACCCCCAAATGCTGCTGCAAAAAACGCTGCAGGATGTCCAACCGTAACTCCTTCAGGAGGTATAATAGCGGCAGTGTGAACTTCAACCATGCATAATACTGCGATCGCTTTCATCTGATCTATATGGCGCAGCCTATATCTCATAGGCGTGTCAACATTCGTCGTCTATTCAATATTATTCTTCTTCCGAAGCGACACCATCTTCCATTTTCCTTAGATTATTAGCACCTACTGCTATTAATGCTAAGCCACCTACGTACATGGCAGCAGAAACATATGATATTACTCTAACAGGTTCTAACTCCGTATCTCCAGAGCCTCCGAAATCCGTCCAGAAAAATGGACCCATATGATCGAGAACTTTACCCTTGAATATACGCGCATCATCATCTGAAATTTCACTAAAAGTATGTATCTCAAAAACCGACTTTGTTGTTTCTGCTCCAAAGTCAGGATTCAAACTACCTGGTCCTCTATAGTCGAAATAGAATGTCGATATTCCTTTTCCATACATTGCGACATTTGTAACTGGTTCTACTTTAATATCAACTTCTGAGCCGAAATATACTGGCAAAGCTCCTGGCATTGCATCTACAAAAGTCCCACTTCCAATTAACTTTCCTTGAATCTGGTTTTCTGCAGGATCGAGAGAAATCTTATGTTCTATCATTGGAATTTCTTTGTAAGTAACTTCTTCACCTACTACGGTTTCAGCCACAGAATATCCAGCAAGATTTACACTAAATGGGTCATCAGCATCTGCTATTCCTCCGATTGTTCCTGCCCAAACAGTATTCGAATTTCCAACGTTATCAGTCAATAAACTAAGTGATAATAATTCATTGTGCGGGGCTCTCCATGGCAAGTGTTCTGTCATACCATAGACTTCATTGGGTTCACAAGGTACATCATATGTAGCCACACCATCTGAGTCTAATTTGAAGTCGCACAATCCATCTCCATCTGAGTTAATATATCCTCTTTGTATTCCGTGTTCCATATTGTCGGCATTATTCGATCCCGTTCCAGTGCTAATCATATAGACAGTAAAATCTCCTGTACTGAGTCCCTCAAACATTGGTTCGCAATTTGAATCACTCCAATCTGTTTCCTTTGAGTTTTGATCTTTAGGATTTGAACCACAATGCATCTCTAAATAGTCTGGCAAACCATCTGAGTCTTGATCCATTGAACTTGACCCATAGTATGTAGCATTGGTTTCAAGATTCACCCAACTTTCTTCCGGGCTGAATAGTCCTTCAAGTACACTATCGCTCCATCCATATAGCCAATTATTCATTGGTTGTGTTGTGTATGCACTTGCTCCATATTGAAAACTTAAGAGAGCAGGAACTACTTGTGGGAACATAAAATCTAGAATCCAGCTTTTCAAAGCGGCTGCCTCGCCTTCTGATATTCCATATAATCCAGCAACATACGCATTTGTCCATTCAACTTGTCCGTATCCGTTTGGGGCCGTTGGTAAACTAAGTCCACTCAATTCTCCATATACAAATGCGGTTGAAAAAGATCCTGTTAGCCCATATTCGCTACCGTAAAGTATCTCACTTGCCTTTTCTGGTGACAGATCAACCAATCCCTCATGTATTCCTCTGTTGAGGCCAATAGACAGATATCCACCATTTATTGGCTCTTCTCCTCCAAATGAATGCTGCCACCAATCATCTGAATTCATAGCCCCTGAACCTCCTACTAGAATCATTTCAAAGGATTTACTACCTGATAGACCACTCCATTTACCCGCATAATCTGCCAGGCCTAATAGTTGGGATAAGCCCATTCCATATGATTCCATAGTGCCATAGGCATCTGCTTGTGCGCCAAGTAAGAATAACGCCAAACCGTGCAAAGGGATCCCTCCAAAGTCTTCTTCAGCAATGAGTCCAGCCGCTAAGCCATTCTCATCTATGCCAAATAATGTATAGTCTAAAACTGCTGGATCGGCTGCCGAGAAATCACAATTCTCAGGCTGAACTCCATTTGCAGCACATGATGTCATTAACCTTTCATTTAAATCAGTGGCATTCCTCAAGTCTTCAATACCTCCGCCCATGCTGAGGAACATACTGCCAGCAAGTGAGTAAACTGTCCAATCTATATGGGTTCTTTCTGGTTCAGTTACTGAAGAATAACCATATAATGATGCTCGTAATGGCGTAGTTGTTTCACTTGGCTCACCCATTCCAGATACAAGCATCGGGCCAATGTCACACGTTAGTGCAATACAAATTCCTGTAGGGGAAATCGCATCGTCTAGTATTATTGCAGCAAAAGATGAAAAATCTGGATCGATAGTTCCTAGTGAGTATGTATCATTCCATGTGTTATATGATGCAGTGAGCAATTCCTCAGAACCCAATTCTACAGATTGAGATGCTATTGCTTCAGAAGCCCAGATACTTGGTGCTCTGTTTACTAAATCATTTTTAATCATACTATTTCCAAATCCTGCTTTAGCAAAAATTTCTCCATACTCAATTCCTGTCCCTACTCCTGCAATTTTTTGAGTATTCCAAAGTATATTTATTTGTGAAATATCAGTATTTCCATCCATCGAAGCATGTTCCACGCCATCTTCATCTACCCATGTACAAGTGGAGCACCAATCAAATACATCATATTCTGAATATGTGATAGTACCATTTTCTCCATCAAAATCTATTATATTTCTCGTCGTAGTAACATTATAAACAAATGGCCCCATCTTTTCTAGAACAGGCATGGTATCAGTACCATCTTCTAAACTCTCAAGGTTGGTTATACTATTGGCAAAGTATGTTCTTTCACTTGTAGAAACAAGCCAATCTGGATCTTCCCAGTCACTTAATTCATCCCTATCATCTGCTAATATATCTTGTACTCCCTCGGCAACGCCATCTGAAACTATCCCTGATACTATTGTTAAATTTAACACAGGAAGTAATAATCCTATTACTACACAACCAATCGCTATATTTTTTGCATTTAATGCTCCTTCTCTTTCACTCATATGCGCACCTTCTATGTAAGTTCGCGTATTACTACTATGCATAAATATTGGTGTTGTTAATAACACCTAATGTTACATTTGGAATCTTATTGAAAAAGATAAAGTTCATTTCGTTTGGTATTGGGCGACTACTCAGGACCCGTAGCTCAGTTGGTTAGAGCGCTCGGCTCATAACCGAGTGGCCATCGGTTCAAATCCGGTCGGGTCCACCAAACATAATTATCAAATATTGTCATTTTTTTGTGCATCTGATAAGAAGTATAAAATAAGATTTAGGAAAGCCAAAGGTCGATGAGTTCTTCATTTAGAACAGCCTTGATGTTAATTGGTGTATATTTCATTAGCACATGGACGGGCGTTGCCATGGTACAGGCCCAGACCTCTCCTGAGATTTCTCTAGACTGTCAACAACCACAGGCTATTGATGTGTTCCCTGGGGCGACAAGGACCAGTATAGTCTATTGTACCCTCTCCAATCCAACAGCATTTTCCGAGACTGTGAAATTAACTTACTCAGGAGGAATTTTAGGAGTTGCAGGACCAGGTTCTAAATCTGTTTCAGGGCAAGGTAGTGCTAGTTTCGAAGTCGCTCTAAGAGCCGAACTAAGGGCCCCTGAAGGCCAACAAGTTGTAACTATTGAAGCAGAGGTTATTACATGGGGAGGAGGGCCAGTTAGCGGTGTTTCAGAACCGGTAGAAAGTAAAGTTCTCGCCGTCTATAAACAATTTAGTAGACTCAGAGTAGGGGCTGATTTAGCATTCCTACAACTTAGGCCAAAGGTTGATTATATGCTTCAATTTGATGTTTACAACGATGGTAATGCAAGAGATAAATTTAATGTTGAAGTAGCAAATTTCGATGAATTAAATGATGCAGGTTTCCAATTAAGTATTCCATTGTTGACTGATGAAATAGATTCATTAGCCCCTCCTACTAAATTTAGGGTTCAAATGAGGACTCCAAAAAATCAAGGATGGACTGATAAGTACTATAATTTACAATTTAAAGCGACATCAGACTTCTCAATTAGAACTGAAGGAATACCTAACTATCAAATTCAGTCTATGACAATTTACATTAGAGGAATATATCTTCCAGGCTTTGAAATAGCTGGTACAATGATGATTACGGCATTGGCTGCAGTGGCCCTAGCAGGTAGACACCGCAATGAAATTAGACATACAGACGAAGAGGATAAAGAAATAATTCCTTTTGATGCTCGGTTATTCTGAATTTATTGGTAATTCAATATTTTATTGATGTTTTATGGCAACGGGTTGATAACCAGTTGACAGTCTGAACTAAAATACGAGGCATATTAGATGAGTAACGGTGGACTTCTTCAAAAGGCATTGGAACAACAAGAATCACAGGTAAATGAAGATGGTAGCGATTTGTTAGATAAAATTGCTATGAGAGAAGGAACTCTAGGAGAAATGCCCAATGCAGAAGGCGGATCGAATTCCGTATCATTCATCCCCTCATCTCCAAAAACACCCTCATCTCCAAAAAATATCAACATGAAGAAAATTTTCTTGGCTCTTGGAATAGGAGGTTTATTGCCTACTGTTGTGATGATGTGGTTCGGAGTTTATTTAATTCCAGATGCAATTCCTATAACTATAGTCACTCCTTTAGTTACTCTGGCATCATTGGTTGGAGTGTGGATTTATCTTGGTATAGGTCTACCAGTACAATTTAAAATTGGCAAAATTGCCGGAAAGGGAGTTGCAACTACTCCAGCAATAATTGTTGCAATTTCTTATTTATCTATGTTACTATTGCCTATCATACTTGGATTTCTATTTGTTGGTGATATGTCTTTAGGGGAGGTTGAGATGAATGAAGATGGAACTGAATTAGAGATAAAAATTCGACAAAATGGTGGATCTTCTTCCGCCGTAGATGCTATTGTAGAGGTTGGTTCATGGACTCAAACAATGCCATTAAAAATCGATAAGAGTGATGGCCTAGGAGATTATGGGAAATTATTTATAAAAATTTCAGATATCTATACAGGAAATTCTTTACCTAATTCGGATTATTTACTAAGAATAACGGTTGATGGTACTACTATGTCAACTATACTGAATGGTAACTATTTGTCTAGGACAATTAATGATGTGCAATCATTGGCCACTGCTGTTTTAAGTGACAGTGATGATAATTGTGGCTCTACTAACGATTGTGTAATCGGCGTATCTCTTATTGCATGGGCAGGATTGAATTCTAATAGCCGTCCTGGAAGTCTTCCATTATCTGAATATAATCTTTCAGCTACATTATATTTTGAAAATGGAAATGTAGCTATAGATTATCCAGATGTTTACGTGAATAAAACAATTGCGACATGGGACTCTAATTCAGGAGACTACGGATCAGGGCAATACGATATAGGAGATGTTGGTAGCGAATTACCTCTTGAAGGGTCTGTTGTTGATCCTGGGCTAGGAGAATTCAAGTATATTCCTAAGGATCAGTGGGAAGAATCTGAGTATGGATGCTATTATTTTGTCGTGGATGTATCTCAATCAGAACCATGGTCGGTAGGAAATCAAATAGTTTCTCACACTTCTTATTATATTTACGCGGAAGAAGTAGTTGAAGGAGACGGGCCAAATCAAGGCGGAGGCGGTTCTCAAGAGACATGGACAGCTACTGAGAGTTGTTAATCAATCCCAAGTAGAAAGGAATTTTTGCATCCTTTCAGTTTTTGGTTCATCAATAATTGACGAGAATCCTTCTTCAGCTATCTCTCCTTGATCCATATATATCACTCTATCAGCAACATCTCTGGCAAAGCCAATTTCATGAGTAACGATGACCATTGTCATCCCCTCGTCCGCCAAAGAACGAATATTTTCAAGTACAGAACCTATTAGTTCTGGATCTAGTGCACTTGTTGGCTCATCGAAAAGAAGTATCTCGGGTTTCATAGCTAATGATCTAGCAATTGCTACTCTTTGTTTCTGACCGCCTGATAGATTTCCGGGATATGCATCCTTTCGATCTAACATATCTACTCTTTCTAATACTTCCAATGCAATTACTTCTGCTTCATCACTACTCATTCCTCTGACATGAATTAATCCAAGAGTGACATTCTGTAATACTTTGAGATGTGCGAATAATTCAAATGACTGAAATACCATCCCAATCCTCGATCTGATTTCATTTATATCTGCAATAGGAGTATTTATTTTCTTACCCTTCAATAATACATCTCCGGATGTGGGCTCTATCAATCTATTAATACACCTTAAAACAGTTGATTTACCGCTTCCAGAAGATCCTATTATTGCTACAGATTCTCCCTCATGAACTTTGAATGAAATTCCTTTAACAGCATGGACTCCTCCAGGGTATATCTTTTGTAAATTATTCACAGTTAATATTTCATCACTCATTTTCCATACCTCATAAAATTCCTAATCCAGGAATTCTTGTCTTTACTTCTATTCTTCTAAGAATTAGTGCTAGCGTCCATGTTACGATGAAATAGGATATCATGACCATTCCCCAGGTCCAAGTAATTTGGAAAGTAATGGCATTGATTAGTTTCCCCTGTCTAGTTAACTCAGTATATCCAATAACCATAGCAAGAGATGAATTTAGTACTAGATTTACCATTTCGTTACCAAGAGGTGGTATGCATATTCTAATTGCTTGTGGAATGATAATCAACCTCATAGTTTGCAGATATGTTAGTCCAATACTTCTTCCAGCTTCCATTTGCCCAGAAGGAATAGCAGCAATTGCTCCCCTCAAGGTTTCGCATTGATATGCTCCTGAATTAAATGCAAGAGCGCATATTGCACTCAAATATATTCTATCACTAAAAATATCAATCAAAAATGGTATATTAACAAAAAATTCATTAGCACTTTCTTCTATTCTTTTACCAATTTCAATTCCAAAATGTAGGAATAGGAATTGAACAATGAGAGGAGTATTCCTGAAAATATCAGTGTATATGGTTGCAATAGAATTCAGTGGCCTCAATTTCCATGGTTCAAATTTTATTGTACTTCCATTACGGTATGGTATTTCAACTGCATCATAATTTCCGGTAAATGTAATTAGCATTATACTTGGAACAGTAATCATTATTCCTAATAATAGATTTAAAAATGCTCCTGGATCGCCTATTGGTGCAAATATGTTATCTAAACCATTTAAATTGAGTTCAGAGAGTAATATCATAGATTCTAGAATTAAAAAACCCGATCCTCTTATATTATATTCTCCAATGGGTTGTCCAATTAGTAGTGAAATTCCTAAAAATCGTATAAATAATATTCTATGCTTTTTAGGGACTATTAATCCTATGAATCCTTCTTTTTCTCCTGAATTATTTGATTTTCTGTTTTGAAGTAAATTAATAGTGAACAAAATAAGAGATGTAGAAAAAAATACCAATATCCCTATTGATGAATTATTACTAATCTTTGAGGAAATAATAGATGAGGGAATTACTAGCCAGGTTAGTAATAGCATTTTTTCGAGATTACTTTCAATCATGTCTTTTAATGAAGTAGGTGCGGTTTTGCACATGGCAAGTACGATACCTATTAGAAATCCGATAACTATGCCAAATACGACAATCTTCATGGTCGCAATAAGTCCTTCAAGCATCCATCCGGAATATTTCTCAATAAATTCTCCAAATCTATTAAAATCTTCAATTTCAAATCCTATAGATTGATCTAAACCTTCTGAACAATATCCGTTTTCATCCAATGTTGTTTTCAGTATTACTCCATCACTTCCTGAAGCGACTCCACAAAAACCATCTATCATTACCATATCATTTAGCATAAAATCTTGACCAAGGGGTAATAAGGATAAATTGTGGAATTCAAATGTATTCCCTCCATCTTTACTTGTTGCAATAATGTTATTTTGTCCAGAAATAATTATCTTTAAAGAATTAACAACTTCAACATTGTTAATCAATCCATCACTAATACCAATAAAAGACTTATTATTAACCACATCCCAATCAAATCCTATGCTAGTATCTAAGCCCCTTGATACCAATATATGGCCATTTTCAGTTGTTGCATAAGCACGAGAATCACTTAATATCTGCAAAGAAATTAAATTTTCTTCAGTTATACTGGGAAGATCTATTTTGTCCCAATTTATTCCTCCATCCAGTGTAGTTAGTATTATTCCATTCTCACCAACTATTATTCCATTCAAACCATCTCCATCAATAAAGGATATAGAATTGTAATTTTGATTATCTGCAAAACTAATATTATTCCATCTTAAACTATCATAATGCCATATTGTACCGTTATGGCCTATTATGAAGTATGAATTGATAGAAGATAAAGCAGCTCCCTTGATGTCTAGAGTTTTATCTGGAATGTTTATCATATTCCAAGCACCATCTTGAACTTTATGCAAAACTGTTCCATTGGTGCCAGAAACCAATATTGTACCATCCAAATAATCTGATGAAGTCAAATCATTTTCTGTTATTGATTCCTTTTTTTCCCAACTATATCCTCCATCATTACTAGTAATAATTAGCCCTGATTCTCCAAAACCCCATATTTGATCATCTTCTGTTGAAATAATACTGAATATATCTTCATCAAAATCTGTATCTACTATTTCCCACCCACTTCTTAATCCAATTTGTCCATTAACTGTAGGTAAACCGATTGTTAAAAAAATTATTATGAAAATTAGTGTATTCAATTTAAAACATTTTTTCTTAGAAATCTGACTTGTTTGAATTCCCCTAAACAAGATTCCCACTGTACTGGGATTAGTGCATAGAATATAGAGCCCTCGCAAGTTCAAATCCGAAAATTATGAATATCTGTCAGTAATGTTCATTTTGCTATTTCGTCTGAAAGCATCATGGGCGAACTACTGTACAAGGGAAAAGTGAAAGAAGTCTGGAGCACCGAGTCTCCTGATGTGATAGAATTTAGATATACAAATCAAATCAGTGTCTTTGATCAAATCATACCAAGTCTTATACCAAGTAAGGGAGAATCATTAAATCGTACCTCGGCACATTGGTTTAATCTAGTTGAAAAGGAAGGAATTTGTAAAACTCACGTAATTGAGGTAAATGCACCTGATAGAATTTTGGCTCGTAAATTTGAAGTTATAAAAGAGCCAGGGGCTATCTCTAAAGATAAAGAAAATGTTTTCGTGCCTCTAGAAGTTATTTGTCGCCATTATCTTGCAGGTTCTGGTTGGAGAAGGTATGAGAGGGGCGATGCACCGGCAGAAGAATTTGGTTTTGAACCAGGAACTAAGTTGTTTGAAGGAATAAAATTACCAAAACCATATCTCGAAGTCTCAACAAAATTTGAAAAATTTGATCGTCTACTTGACAGAGAAGAAGCACTGTCCATTTCTAATTTATCAGAAAAAGAATTTGATTCTATTCTTTCTATTGTTGTTAAGATTGATAAGATAATTAACAAAGAAGCATTATCAAGAGGTCTAATCCATGTTGATGGTAAGAAAGAATTCGCGTTAGGTGAAGGTAGAGAACCAGTTCTCGTAGACTCATTCGGGACTCTGGATGAAGATAGATGGTGGGATCTTGAAGCATATGAAAAAGGTGAGATTGTACAATTATCTAAGGAATTTGTCAGACAACATTATCTAGATAGCGGACACCATAATCAATTGTATAAGGCTAGAAAAGAAGGTTCAACAGAACCTCCAATACCCGAACTCCCCGAAAACATCGTCAAGGAAACCACTGAATTATATGTAAATATGTTTGAACGTTTAACTGGTGCTAAGTTTTAATTTAGAAATGTTTTCTCATTAATATTCCACAATTTCGTCTTTCGGCCACTGTTAGAATCATCATCAAATGTCTTAGTATCTCTTGTACACCTCCATCAAATGGCTCATCTGCAGATATAGACCATTCACTACTTTTTATTGTTTTTATAAGTGTAATAACTTCTTCATAATTTAACCAACCCATCAATTCTAGTCCACCTATGCCTTTTTGAAATCCGGGATAGCCTAAACTTTCTTCAGATAAACCATTCATTAATTTAAATAACAATTCATGTAATTTATTACTTTCATCATCTAGTGAAGTATATTGCAATAGGTATTTTATCGAATTCCCATCATCCGTGGGAAACCTACCAATTTTTTCTCTAATATTGTTTTTACATAGCTGTTCCGGGACGCCTCCAGATTCCTTCCAATCTAGTGATGCCACAAAAAGCATAGTTGCAGGATCAAATTTCGCCTTTTCTCCTTCGAGTAGATTAGGTAAGGCATCATTCATTTCAATAACATTCAATAAATCTTCATGTTTTCCTTCAATACTCTTTATAATGGGTTGAATTAATTTGTTGGCATCCAGTTTCATCGGATCAAATGTATAGAATGCACTAGTCACCATAATCAATCAAGCCCAATTACTTCCTATCTGTTATTTCGTCGTATACGTCTTAATCTACGTTCGAAATCATCTAATGCTTCCTCTTCTAATTCTTCAACTATTTCTTCTTCTACTTTTAATTCTGTTTTTTGAATCTCTTCAATTCCTATATATTCATCATTAGATTCATTTTCTGTACCGACTTCGCTATCTTCTGTAACTTCGTTTTTACTCATATTCTTTTGATTTTTCTCTGAATCAATTTTACTTTTTATTTTCTGTCTTGTCATTTCTTCAAATTCTTTCATCTCTCTACGGTTCTTATTTATCCATGCCAAGGAAGATGAAATTAATATAACAACGACCGCCGCCATAAAACTCTCAATTATGTCTATTTCTTCTTCACCAACCTCTCCTCCTGTCAATACCTTCCTTATCTCATTATCGCCAGGATTTGAATCTATATCCCAAGGGAAAAGACATTCAATTTTTATCACTATTTCTTCTCCATCAGCAATCTCCAAAGGTCTATCAAATTTAGGCTTAGGAGTTAAAATTGATCTTGTACTCATATCTATTTTTTGTATAGATTCATAATCATCACTACTCAGAGTTATTTTACAATCTGCATCAACAAGTTGTCCATGCCCAAATCTTTCTGCAGTTATCTCAATTATCTGATTATCCCCTGTTCCAGATAAGGCAACAGAGGTTAAGCCAATATTCCAATTATATTTTCTTATTTCAAAGTATTTCTCATCAATAGCCAATTCCCTGCCATAAGAATCAAATATTTTTATAGTCAATTTTCTCATTCCTGGTGATGGATTCCATTCGTCTGAGCTGAGATTAATACTAAATTCCTCGCTATTAACTCCTAAAGTGCCATAATATGAGTCTAATGAATAACCTCTATCATCAATGAGTAATACCAAAAAATCAAAGAACTCATTTCCCGATTCTATAGAACATGATGGCTGAATATTGGATAAATCTCCTAAAATTTGACATGATACATTTCTGGAGATAGGCTGAAATATTTCCATCAAATAAGTCAAACTACTATTTTGATTAATTGTTAAATTACCAAATCCACTTTTTAGAGCAGGAAAAAACCATCCTTCTCCTGTCCAATCTAATGAGTTTCCATTTTCGTCCACAACTGTGGAATTGTCCGATGTACCATGAATATTCAATATTGCACTATCTCCAATCAATACTGACATCACCGGTGAACTTGACCAAGAGTACTCTTCGTATCTCGTTTCAATCAATAATTCTTTTTGGTTACCTTGTTGATCTTGAGCAACTATCCTTATGGTTTTTATATCTCCTGTCCAATTTTCCGAAGGGATTAATTCTAATGGCAACCCTGTTTTCTGACCCGGTGAAATTACAATAATATTATTTCCACTCAACTCCCATCCTTCAGG
>TARA_B100001113_G_scaffold343744_1_pt1 | contig 18500 bp, 6 predicted proteins | sample TARA_B100001113 | Tara Oceans TARA_B100001113 (sample SAMEA2622402) | marine metagenome | biome: marine biome (ENVO:00000447); feature: deep chlorophyll maximum layer (ENVO:xxxxxxxx); material: "saline water (ENVO:00002010), including plankton (ENVO:xxxxxxxx)" | depth 50 m | reverse complement strand
GTGACTAGAACCACTATTACCAACTGCCCACTGTGATGTAACAAAATCATTGCCATGACCACTAAATGAAGTAGCAGTAGCAACACCAGTTACGATAGTTCCAGAAACATTCACTTCTAATTTTGTATTAGAACCATTTCTTAGTAAAATCTTATTATCATTTTGAACTATTAAGTCCTGACCATTACGTCCAACAGAAGCAAAAGTAAGTGCAGCACCGAAACCAGAACCACCATAATAATGATAAGTACCATCAAAAGTTTGCATATTTGATACTGTGCTCATTCCAGTAGTAACAACTAAAGATTTCGTGCTTACGAATGAAGTGCTACCACCACCAACTCCAGTTAATCCTGCACCATTACCATAGAATGTAGCAGCAGTTACTGAACCAGAAGCACCTACATGCCCATTAACAGATATTCCTCCAGAAGTGGTTGATAATCGTATATCATTTGCCTCAGTTCCAGTATGTCCATAATAAAGATTGACATATTGATCACTTATATTTGTATTCTCTTTACATCTTATCCAATATCCAGTTGTTTGAGCACTATTAATAATAGAAACCTCATCACCAGACAATAATTTTACTTTTCCACCACTAAATGCAGCAATTTGTAAATCAGAGTTCTGACTTGTTATAAGGTTAGGTCCACCAGTCTGTCTATAAATCTCAAGATTTCCATAACTGCTACCATCTCCCCACCAAGCTTTAGCTGATTGACCTCCGCTTGTATTTGTTTTAAACCAAAGTAAGTTATCTGTTTTATCCCATAAAAGATTTTGTCCTCCACCTAAGAAAGTAACATCATCTGAAAGAGTAGAAATACCAGAAACATTTAAAGAAGCAGCATTTAAAAATGCGGTACTTGCTAAACTCGTAATTGTTACTTGTCCAGATCCAGAAACATTTATATTATCTCCAGCAACAATAGAAGTAACAATACCAGGTGCTAGGTTGGTAGTCGAACCTGCTCCTAGTAAAGTATAAAGTTCATCAAAATTACTATTGACTCTTGCAGCACCAACTAACAGACTACTACCTGTGCCGTCGTCTGGTGCTGCACCCGTTGATATTCCTAACTTTGCCATTTATAGAGCACTAGATTTAAAAGTATTTAGATAATATAATTAACAGACTTCAATGGATTTGTCCGTTGCACTAATGGCCAAGTAGAAATTCCACTTATTCCATTAGTTGGATAAACCTCAAATGCGTTGGATTCAGATCTACCTTTAAGGGTAATCTTACCCCAACTGTAATTACCAAAGTAATTAGAAGCAGTTATGATTCCTGCGAACCCGCTTCCTGTTCCTTCACCATCATCATCAAAGGTAAAGGCATCAGAAGAAAAGTCGATACCACCAGATCCAAATGTGACTGTCGAGAGTCCACTTATATTTGCAAAAACTCTTCTTACAAAAGTGGATCCAACACCAACTACTTCCCTTTCTATTGTACTTACTGCACTTACTTGATATATGTTGTCAATAAATTGCGTTCCTAAACCAATTATATTATTATCAGTATCTTTAGAAGTTATAGATGTTGTAGCACTTCCTGCATTAGATGCAGAAACCATAAAGAAGTCCTGAAGATCAAGAGAACTAACAGTGATCGCAGTTCCTACATATTTTGTTTGTCTTAAATCAGAATATGTGGGAATATATAGATCCATAATTATTTTATCCACAGTACCTGCTGTTGTAGTACCAAACCCAACAACAACACCATAATCACCAATATAGGAATCAACCTCATTAGTTTCTGTAATTACAGTAGGAGGTTCAATAAGAACTTGAGGACTTTCATTATAATTTGTACCACCAAATGATACTGTTACACTTGTAACTGAACCATTAGTAATTGATGCTGTTGCAGTTGCAGTAGAACCAAAACCAACAGCATTAGAAATAATCACATTTGGTGCTGATACATATCCAGTTCCACCATCAACAATAGAGATAGAACTAACAGTTCCTCCAGTAGATACTACAGATGTAGCAGTAGCACCCTCTTTTCCTACTTGAGATGTCAGAGTAATTTTATCTTGGAAAGTTAAATCACTACCATCAGTCTCATTTTTAGAATCAAATATAGGTTTAACATTATCAACATAAAGTTGAGTAGAAGTTATACCAACATTTTTTATAATAAATGCAGCAGGTCTAATACGTGGTTCATAGAAAGATCTATCTTTAGAAACTTCTTTTCCGTTGAGAATTATATCATCAGTTTGTCTACTTAGAGTGACTGGTCTTGTTTGATTAGGATCTCCTGTAATTCCTGGTCCATAGTAAGGAATTGTATCTACATTATTCGTAGATTTAATCAATGTTACTGTTCTTGGGTCTTCTTGAAGATATGAAGGAATAGGATCATATGCATTTAATGTTAAAGTATCACCTACTTCAACAGGTTCTTCAACCTCTCTAAACTTAACATCTTGATCACCACTACCTTTATAGAATACTATCTTACAAGTATCTCCTGGTTTGGGTGCTTCAGTAAATGTAATGGTACTTCCACCATCAAACTTGAATCCTTGACCAGGAACTTGAAGAATATCATTTACAAATATTAGAAGAGTATCTTCAACATTTACTGGAGATCCTTTAGCAGCTCTTATAGAAATAAGTGTTCCAGATTGAGTCAATGGGAATGTTAATCTATCTGAATTGAATAGAGATGTAATATCATCTAATGCGAGTAATTGACCAACTGACCAAGCAGTAAATTCATCAGTAAATACATTATCAATTTCAAGTTGGAACTCTTGGTATCCCGAAGTTGTAGGTATTCCAGTGGTTCCTCCTATAGATACAGTTAGAATTTCGCCATTACCATATCCATATCCACTATTCGTTAACTTAAAGTCAATAACACTTGAACCATTACCAACTACTACATCAACAACAGCATTAGAACCAATTCCAGATACAGAAGATGAACTATATTGTAAAGGAATATTTGAATATGAAAGTGGAGAATCAACAACAACATCCATTGGCATTTTAACAGTTCCACCCCTAGCATAAAGATGTGCTGTAGTTGATATACCTACATTTACTGCAAATGTAGTAGGATTCAATATTTTTATAACATCTGTTCCGCTTGCAGCAGGATCAGTTGCTCTTGGAGTCATTAATGATCTTTGTACCGTTCCACCTGACTGATAGAAAGTAGGAACAGTTGAAACACCAACATTAGTTTCAAATTTTTGAACAGAAATAATTTTAGTAACTACTGAACCAGTAAAATGAGGATCAGTTGTTCTTGGATATACATGAGTAGAAGAACCACCATCTAAACCGCAAGTAAATGCTATTCCAGTAAAGATTATATCCTTACCTACAGATAAAGCATGAGCACTGGTAGTAGTTACTGTTGCTATACCAGTAACATTATCATAAACAAAGTTAGAGATGTTTCTTGGAGCAGAACTAGAATATGTGCAAGTAAATGCAATTCCTGATACTAATACTTCGCTACCGACATTCAATCCGTGAGCAGAAGAAGTGGTTACAACTAACTCTCCAGTGGATTCGTTATATAGTGCATTATCAACTATTCTTGGAGCATAAAAGACCTGAGAGTTAGTAACTGCAACACCAATAATGTTTCCATTTGAAACTGATGCTGTTCCAATAGAAACAATATTAACACCAGTTAAACTCTGAGTTTTTATACCAACATTAACTTCCTGAGCACCTGATCTATAACCAGATCCACTATTAGCAATAGAAACTAAAGATATGGTTCCTGCTGCGGATACAACTGCTGTTCCACCAGCAGCGACCAATGGTTGGTATCCAAATCCTTCAGTAGAACCTACTGAAACTATAACACCACCAATTGGAAGATTTGAAGTGTTAACGTCATTTGCAATTGAAGAAGCTGTGCCTGTGAATGAGATAGTCGTAATCCCTGTAGAACCAGATTCCTCTAATATGTAATCATTAGAACTTCCTGGATTTTGGAACACATCATTAATTAAAATAATAGCATTATCATTTTCAATACCAGTTACAGTTCCACCTGCAGATGTTAAAATAAAATCTCTCTCTGTTCCTGTAAATCCTGATGAAATATCATCAAAGACATAGTTCCTAGAATATGTTTCTTGTTCAGTATTAGGAATACCAGAACGCATGAATGATCTTCCTTGGAAATGAGATCCTGTAGCAATCCCTGTCCAATCTCTTTCATCTGGTGGATTAGTAGAAGTGCTTATTGGATTAGGTCCATAAGGTGCTTCAACGAAGTTTAAAATATTTTCTACAATATTATAATTACCTATAACTTTGGTTATTACATCACCCGTGCTATATCCAGCAAGAGATGTTCCTAACCATGCTCTACGAACTCGTATTGAATTAGTGTTACCAACACCAATACCTTCAATCTTCATTATCTCATTGTCAATCTTTACCAAATCTCCACCAAAGAATGAAGTTATTCCAGCAAACTCAATGATATCACTAGTAGTAAATACCTCACCAATAACATGTGATGTTATAGCAGTAGATACAACAGGAGACTGTATGATATTATCTAAAGTTACAAGAACTTTAGAGTTTTGATTACTTGATACAAATCTATGAGATGTTCCTATACCTACACTGGTAAAGTCAACGTTATTGACAACTCCTAAAAGAGCATCTTTTGCAGTTGGGGCAAGTCTAATTTTGTCTTCACTAATTTTAACTGCAAACACTGTTGAAGGTAGTTTATCAGTAGTTCCTATCCCAACAAATGAATCAGTCGAAGTTATTCCGATTGCTTGAGTTGTGCCAGCACCAGCATGAATATAAGTAAGTTTTTCTCCAGTAACAAAGAAGTGATTTGGTATCTGAATAGTATTACTAAAGGGTTGATCATTTGTTATATCAACAACTTGTGCATTATTTCCTTCAAAACTTCTCTCAAATATTGGATTAGTTTCATGCTTTAATTCAAATGCTCTCTTAATATCTCTTTCAGTACCAAAATATTCCCCATACTCAGTTTGTATTGTTGCATTATTAAGACTTATTGCATCTCTAGAATCATCTTGGATTCTTAATGCATTCATGAATACATTGACATGAGCATTAATACTAGGAACTGGAGTATATACCAATTCCACTACACCACTTGTTATACGAGTTCCAATAGTTCCTAATCCTGATACTGACTCAAGAATACCGTATTCTGTATTATAAGTATCACCAGTATCAGTAACACTATCATAATCATCAATAGTAATTACTTCAGAGAAGGAATACGTGTTGTTAGTAGTATCAGATATCTGAACAATAAAATATGCTGCATCATAATCATCAGGATAACTTCCAATAACATTTTCAGTTGGAGAACCTGAAGAACTTATAGTTGTTGATCTACCTTCAATTCTGGCATGTTTTAAATCAAATGCACCAGTTCCAGTAGAAGTTTCACTGCTGATAGCAACTTGAATGGTATTAACTATTGAAGTAGTTCCTACACCAGCAGTGCTGTTATGAGGATGGAAATCAATCTTCACTAGATTACCATCAAGATATCCAGAGTAAGTTCCAAATCCAGGTATTGGATTGGTTAAACCAGTGCTGGTAATTAATTGTGGATATTCAAGTATTTCTACATTTGTTCCATCATTAAGAATGTTAAGTTCATCAAACTCAAATTCTCCACCAGCATCAATCCTTGTAGTATCTGCAGTAAGAGATACTAAAACTTTTGCTGCACGATAAGTACTAGCAATACTTACAATTGTTGTAGGAGTATTGGCAGGTATTTGCACACTGCTTGTTTTAACTTCTGCTGCAGCACCAAATACACTGCTTCCTACTGACAATAAATTATCATTTATATTGTATGATAAAGCAGTAACCTCATAATCATTTACTTTACTCTTATTTGGGAAGAATAGCAATTGACCTTCAGTTCCACTAATATTGAAATCAAATGATCCTAAATCATGAACATTTTCTAGTCTACCATATTGATTCAAATATCCAATATAATTATCATGAACAAGATCAACAATCATTAATTGTCTTGTATTGAAGAATCTCTTATCTTTAACATAAGTAATATATTTTAAAGATCTAGTATCTTCTAAATTAAACTTACTTACAACGGTAAATTCAGTTGTTCTTGGATTGCTATTAAATTGACCACTAATATCATCTATAGTCAGAACTCGGTTTCCAATTGATTCAAAGTAATCAGTAAGAATTCTTGATCCAGATAAAATTATTTCATTAGAAACTATTTCTGAAGACGTTACTTTCAATGTATTTTCAGTACCAATCTCAAAATCATGTACAGAATTTAAATTACCAAATCCAATTACATCTTGAAGTCTATCAACAATAGCAGAGGGTTCTAAAGGACGTACTGTTATTGGAGATTGTGATACGTTAGCACTACCTTGAGTGCTAGACATCACCCATTGTCCACCAGGAGGATTAGCACTACTATCAGTAGAAATACCTGTCTTGTCAAATCCACCAGCAGCATTAAATAAGACTTGACTACCAACTATACCATAAGATCCTACATTAGAAGATTCTGCTTGAAAATCTGCAAATTTTCTAAATCCTAAAGTATGGTTCAAAGAACCAACAATATCTTCCCACGTACTAAAAGGAACTCTTGATTTTAATGAATATGCAAATCTTTGATAATAAAGATTATCTTGAACTCTTTGTAAATTATTATTTAAAACTCCAGATTCACTTTGCCATCCATTTTTAACTATTGAGAAGTAATTTAAGTCAATAAAGGAATTATAAGAATTTACTTCTGATGCTGTCCCTTGACTGTTTGATGTTGAACCAGTAATACGTTCACCAACTTTAAAATCATTGTCAGAAGTTACATTTAATATTCCATTTATAGAATTCCATGATTCAACTTTACCAGAAGCAGACTTAGATGAAACGGTTTCCCCTATAAAATATTCTTTAGATTTTAATTTAACATCAAAACTAGGAAAATCTTTTTCTGGAATAATTCTACCTGAAGAATTGAAAACATCCATATTACCTGGAGTTGTCAAATTATCAGGGAAATGTTCACTTAAATTATATCCAACTGTTGCAATACCACCTGGATTTTTTGCAAGAGATACTACAGAGAATAATTGATAATCATAATTTTCAGAATTATATCCCTTTCCTTCCGATCCTACTCCAATACTAACGCCTTCAATCAGAACTTTATCACCAAAAGCAAATGGGAATGAATCATCAGTTCCAAATCCTACTTCAAGACTAACTGTTACATCTTTAGTAGAAGAATTGTAACTAATAGTACTAATTCCTACACCGTTACTATTTTTTGTAGGGAGAACTTTTGGTGGAGTATTATTAACTCCTGCAGTGTTAGATAAAATGGTTACCGTAGATGATTCTAAATCATACGCTAAATCTAAACCTATTACTTTCTCATCAGTTTTACCATCAAATACTAATAACTTAGGTGCAGAAGAGTAACCACGACCAACGGATGTTATTCCTATAGATTCAATTCCTTGAAGTGCGTCAATTACTATAACTTGAGGCAAACTTAAAGAAGGTCTTAAAGTTTTGTCAGAAGGAAAATCAAATCCAATATCTTTAATAGTATTACTATTAATCTTTCCTATGGATGAACTTGACGCATTTATAATAGCATTTTTTCCAAATAAAGTAGTGATTGTAGAAATACCAGGAAGGTTGTAATAATTACCACCACCATAAAGTACATCTACCTTGGATATTGAACCTAAAGCAGTTTTTGAGTTAGTTGTGTAATCTATTTCAGATGTAGATGAAATATAAGATGATTTTTCTGGATCTACTGATAACGTATATGTAAATGCATTAGTAGAACCAATACCAACATTAATTTGCTGTTTTCCATTATAAAGACTATTTTTTATTTGTATTTCACTATTTGAAGAATTTTCAGTATCTACTATAATTTCTTTTTTAACATCAGGTACATCTGATTCAAATATAGGATTAAATTTATAGTATAAAATTGATGGTAAATTTTTACTAACTGCCAAAGTTACATTAGCATTTGTAGAAATACCTACACTTCCTCTTCTATTGATTTCAAATGAACTACTTTCACTACTCTTATTCCAAAGAATAGTCATTTCTTTATCTGTGTAAAAATCTAATTCAAATGCAGAATATGGACTTGTTAACTTAAGATATGATAATGTAGGACTTGTAAGATTAAAATCAATTAAAGAATCTTTATAAGCACTAATTGCTGGATTGATAGGAGCAATAGTTCCATTAGCAGCACCAGTAATATTCAATACATTTGGTTTAAGTAGAGTTGCATCATAAAGAGTTGGTGATAATTTGATTGTGTTATCACCAGTTACAACAACATAATAAATTGCATTATCTTCCAATCCAACAGAAGGAGTTGCTGCAGTATGAATAACTTTCTGTCCAGTAAAATATCCGTGATCAGGTATGGTTATTGTATTTGTATCAACGTTTACACTTGCAAGATCAAAATCTCTTGGATTAATTACAATTCTTCTATTATAATCGTTATACTCCACAATGAAAGTGGATCCAATAGAAGGATTTACTTTAATATCAGTTATATCACCACTGGTTAATCCATGAGTGTTTGCTGTTGATACAGTTACTAAATTTCTTTTAATATTACCTGTTATTGGTTTATAGTTAGTTTTAAAACTATGAAAGACTCCCGTTCCTATTCCACTAAAGAATAAAGTAGAGGAGTTACTAAAAGCACTTGCAATACCAGTAAATGATCCTGTAGTTCCTACTCCTACAAGAACAGTTGATATTCCTACTAAATCTGGAGTAATTTTAGCAGCAAAAAGAGTTTGCCCATCAGTTAAAGAAACTATAGAAGAACTTTCATTATACCTAACTGAAAGTGCTGTTCCTGTATTAGAATTATATGTTAACTTATCTCCTGTTTCTAATTTATGATTAGGGAGGAATATTGATTTTGAAGGAACAAAAAGTTCACTTACACCAGCACCAGGATTAGAGAATGATAATGTAGTTCCTATACCAACTCCAACAGAAACTGACTCAGAAGGATCAAAATAAATTTCAGTATTACGTTTTATAGTATCTGTTGTATGGAATCCTGAGTTTATTGTTAATCTTCGTTGCTGTTCAAAGAGAGTAGATGTTACTGTATGGGAAGATCCTGCAGTTCCGTTTTGACCTCTCAAAATTCTAAGTCTAGATTTTGTTGGTTCTGGATTTAGAACTTTTATTTCTTCTGTACCAATTTTAAATATATCATTTGGTTCTGCAACAATATTACCACTAACATTAAAGAAAGTTACGATACCAGTTGCTGATATATCACCAACACCCCCAGAAGTTCTTCCTCCACCAGTCAGAGAATAATTAGCAGTAGTAATTCCTATTTTATATGCACCCTCTAACTTAGAAGTAGTTGTAGATAATCCAGAAACTATGATATGATCATTTAATTTAAAATTATGAGGATTAGAGGAAACAACTTCATAATCTCCATTTGATGTTGAATAAAATTCAACACTATCAATACTAGTCGTTCCTAAACTTATAGACTTAACTGTTTTTCCTTCAATTCTAGATATTTTTGCATTAGCACCAGAACCTTGAGTATCACTATTTTTAAAGACTACAAACTCTCCTATTTTATAATCACTTCCTCCTGTGCTAATACCAATACTATCAACAGAACCTGGAAGCACTGAAGTAACATCAACAGTTTGTGATAAATCATCGGGAATAGAAAGATAGTTATATCTAAGAGTATCGTCAATCAAATTATATGGATCTGTATTTCTAGACCAATCAGTTTCATTTAAATCTAAATTATCTTGATTTGAAGAGATCTTCAAATTAAATTCATTTACCTTTGAGTTAAACTTATCACCAATAAGATACGGGAAAACAGGACTCTTAAATCCTTCAAAAGGTCCATCAGAATCTAATAATTGACCAGGCGTAATTGTAGCAAAATATGCATATGTTCCTTTTGGATAATCTGGAGTAACACAGAATCTTCCATTATTTTCATCTAAGGTTAATGCATCAGTTGTTTTTACATAAGAATAATCTTCTATAAAGAATCCTGGAGGAAATACATTGCTAGGAGGTCTTTCATCAGACAGATTAATTTCATATCCAGACTTTAATTGACCAACTGATCCACCACTCTTAGAGGTATATCCATATGGTCCATAAATTGGATTTCCATCATATGCCCAACCAATTATTGGTGAATGGAACTGAGATGTTGATTCCTCTCCATTAACAATTTGTAAATCAGATTGTCCATATAAAACATCACCTGTAACAGTATTAATACCGACAGCAAATGTTTGTCCTCTTAATTTTCTAGGTGCATATAAATGAGAATATTGAAGTCCAAAATCAATATTTCTTGGATTGGTAATAAAACCATCGTCAGCAGTAAATGAACTTCTATTTTTTTCAACTAAGTTTATTGTCCATGTCTTAATATTTGATTTAAACTCTGCTCCAGTTCCTGGTGTTACAACAGAAATATTGATTGTGTCTTGACTGTAGTTTGTACCAGGATCAATAACTTTAACTTCTTTTATAGTTCCATTTTCAAGTATGGGTACAAGTACAGCACCAATACCACTACCATTAACAATTATATCAGGAGAACTAACATAACCAGAACCAGGATTGATAACAAGAACTTCGACTATTTTGCCATCATTAATAATGGCAGATAATTGAGCATTTATAGAATTAGAAAGTTCAATTAAAGGTTGTCTGTTAAAATTAATAATTTCAGATGAACCATATCCAACACCATTATTTGTTAAATTTAGAGATGTTATGCTACCTCTAAAAATAGGATCAATTTCGCATGGATACTTTCTTCCTTGAATTTGATCTGCATCATCACTTAAAGTTACACTAATTTCTGGATAATTAAAGACTTGAGTTCCAACACCTTTTGAAATAAAATTAATATACTGTTTTGTAGTATAATTAAACTTTTTATCTCCAATTGGACCTAGTGCAGAAAGTTTAAAATTATCATCATTAATTTTAGTTACAACATATTCAGAACCATCATCTAATCCATCAATTTTTGTTCCTAGAGTATTATACTTAATAATATCACCATCATTATAATTATGGTTATTAACATTAATTTGATTATTTGAAGTATTAACACCAACAGCAACAGTTCTATTATTTCTATAATTAGATCCACTGTCAACAATAACAAAAGAGTCTAATACTAATTTTTTCTCAAATGATCTTATAAATTGAGTTCCTACACCATAGTCAGTTAAAGTAACTGTATTAATACCAATAAATGCATCCTCTTCACTTGTGTGTAATGAAATTTTAGTAGAATTTTTTAATCCAGCATAGTAAACATTATTTGTACTTAATCCTGCAACTCCTTTTTGTCCATTTGAAATATAAATTACTTTTTCACCTTGATTGAATCTATGAAAAGTGCTAAATCCAATTGTAGAATTAGTTGCACCTAAACCAACATTAATTACGTTATTAATAACTTGAGCAACAAATGGTGCTTCATTAGTAATTAACTTCATTTTTGATGAAGCCTTTGCACCTTCACCTCCACCACCAGTTATAGTCACCCTTGGTGCTTTCGCATAATTATATCCACTATCTTTTATTCTTATTTCTTTTAATTGTCCAGAAACACCTAAAAATCCTGTTGCACCTGTACCAATATTATCTGTGATATTTACATTGGGAGGATTAATTATATCATAATTAGATCCTGCTGCTAAAATCTCAATATCTTCAATTTTACCGTATCTTATAATATCTGGAGATTTATAATTTAATATCTCAACTCCATTAATTAATATACCAGTAAATCCTGCCTCTGTTTTTGTTTTAGAACTATGCTCTTCAGGTGGACATACTTCTCTGAATAATTTTTGAGATTCTAAGGTCTTGTTTTTAAATTTGTAAGGTTCTATTACTTGATTTATTACAGTGGTGCTAGGAATAGAAACAAATTTATTATTGTAAATATCAGATGCACTTACAGCAAATTTTACTATTCTAGAATCTATTCTTTTAATAAAATAAAGACCTTCTTTTGGAAGCAGATAGTTTATAGAAGTGGTAACTCCTACTGAACCTGTAATAGGACTAATTGTAGATGAAGTTATTGTTTCTGGAGTATAATATACCTCATCTCCAGTATAAAAACCATGATCATCAATAATAGTGCCATCAGATAAATCACTAATATTAAATTCATCACCTACAAAAGTTCCTTTAAATGAAATTGATCTAGTAGATGCATTAATTGGTTGAGAAGGATAAGAAGGTATAGAAGAAGATGCAACTAATAACTTATCTAAACCTTTAATGGTAGTAAGAGTTTGATGAGGTGTGTCTACATGTTTTGCACCCACCATTTTCTTACCTGTATTTGGGTGAAAATGTGAAGGACCATTATATGGTTTTCCATTAAGAATATCTACAGGTTTAGAATAAACATTCTGAACATTTGTAGAATAAATTGAAGATTCTGGAAAAGAGTTAGAAGTAGAACGTAATATTAATCTCTTAATATTATAAACACCTTCTGGAGGAAGTTGCCCTTGTCCCTGAATACTAAAAGAGGTTTCTGAATTAACACTGACAATCTTAGTTGTCATTGATTCAGCTAATTGTAAACCTGAAGTAATAATTTGAGCAGAATCACCTATGTTAAAATAATGCTCTGTTTCTAATGAAACATTATAAGTGAAATTTGATACATCAATCAAATCAAAACTTTTTATCTTATAAATTGGTGCTACATTATAAATCCAATTTTTAAATTTAGAATCAGTACCCTTAAAACCTAAAGTTTTAATCTTTCCTGTTTCATTTTTGGAATGTCCAAAGGTATTATTGGGATAATTAGTTTTTTCTAATACAGATGTTATTCTAACCTTAACTATTGAACCATCTATTCCTGAAGTTCCATATGCAAAAGTATTGATCCCTACAGTGGTTCCATCTAAGATTGTTCCTGATACATTAGAAATTCCATAAAATTGGTTTATCGATGAAGAAGTATAAGAAACAAATCCAATATTTTCATCTTCATAAGTTACGTATAATTCACCGCTATTAGGAAAACCAATTGTAGAATCTACATCCACTACAGTAGTTCCTGCAGATACTTTTCCTATTATTTTTGTTTTTGGGTTTACTGAAAATTCTCCATATATAGAACCATCTACTCTAGTATCTCTATTATATCCGCTATCTATGCTAAGTTTATAAAATGTTTTTCCAGCACCAGCATTGATTTGTTGGACTGCTGTAATTGGAGCATATGCTTTTTCAATATTATTTGAATATGCATCTTGGTACAGGGTTGCCTCTGTAAGGTCGCTAGGATCGCCTGTAACGGGTTCTACAACGATATCTTTTGTAATCCTATACTCAGCGTTAGATGGTGTAAGTAATCTATCTTTAGGTTTAATTACACTAACATCTTCATTATAAAGTGCCTTAAATAAAATCTCAAAAGATCTATCAGTTCCCTTACTTAAGTAAAAATCTTTTGATTGTTTTATAAAAACATTTTGGTTTAAATCTACGTTTAATGCTCTTCCTTCAAATCCTGGTAGTAATTGATACTTACTTTTTAATAAAAATTGCTTAAGAAATAAACAACTTAAATTTATAATTACATCACCCTTACTATGAATAGATGCATCAGATGTTTTAAAAAGTAATGATTCTTTATCATAGTCGCACGTTCCAACAAATCCTCTAACACATCCAACAAATGAAGTATCTGTCTTTGAAGTATAAGTTATTATTTCCTCACCAATCTTAAGTAATCCATAAGAATCAGGGAATCCATTAGTACCTGTTACAGATGCTGATAAATCTACATTAATTGTAGTGGCATCTGTTTCAATATCTTCTTCAAGAATAACAGATTCGCTAAGATTTGTAATTTCATCAATTTTTACATACTCATCAATATTCTGAATCAGATCAATCGGACCAGATTGAAACTCTTGAGCAATATAATACTGCTTTAAAAATTCAGATATTAAAGGAAAATCTGCCCTAACATATGAAGGGAGTTGATTTTGGACAATATTACTAAATTGTACTCTTTTTTCTGACATGTTATAGTTTTAGTATGATGATCCTGATGAAGATGATGATGAAGATGATGTAGTGGTTCCACCAGTTGCACCACTCGTGCCTCCAGTCATACCTCCTGATGTACCGCCTCCGTAACTGCTTGTGCCTGTCGTGCCTGTTGTACCTGTTGTGCCACTAGTTGCCCCAGTTGCCTCACCAACTACACTACTAACTGCACCGCCACGGACTAAACTGCCATTTGCAAAACTTGAAGATACTGTATAATTTGATGCTGATGGATTCAAACCTGATGAAATTCCATCGACAATAGGTTCAAAGGTACTATTACTTATATCTAGTTGCAAATAAAGATCCTGTAATCCAATGACATCATTAGATTTAGGTGTAGCAGATAGTTCTATGATAGCTTGACCGTCTTTTTTCTTACCAGATTGTATAACTATTGGATTAATAGTAATAATTCCCTTCTGATAATTGATAGAACCGACATTTCTTCTTACAATTGTAGGTGATGTAGAGTTAGAAGATGGTAAAGTAAATAAGAATAAGGATCCATTTATTCTATTAGTGTTAGGAATGTCTGAAATATAGACAACTTGACTAATTCCTGATACTGTAAATGCACTTGATTTGATATTATAACCACCCATGTTCTTAATATGGAACTCATTCCCAAACCCAATAGAGTATTCTGCAAAAGCATTAAGAACTATTCTTAAATCTCTTCGTATTTGAACAGTTGTAATGTTAGATGTAATGGAATCATGACTATTATCAATCATATTTAAGAATTTACTATACTTAAATCTTGCTCCATACTTGTTCAACTCACTAGAATCTGCATATCTTGATGCATTTTGTTGAACTATTGAAGAAACAATCCCACCAGAAGGTGCTAAATTGGAATTATAGTAAATTTTGGAGTCAGATTCTAGATAAAGGTACTTCAAATCAAGAATTTCTGGAACAATTCCTGCAACTGCAAACTTTTTCAACTTATTTTTGATGTTATCCTTAGTTAAATTTGGTAAAAAATCACCTGATCTTGGTTTTATGCTAATAAAGACCTTTCCATACTGGGGAGGAATCAATTCTTCACCTCCAAAAACAGAAATTGACTCTGTTTCGGGGTAAATTCTTGCTGGAATTAGAGTTTCATAGTCATTTGCAGTTAATGCACGGTTTTGAGAGGCATAAATTCTAGGTGCAAACTTCTTAACCGACTCAACTGACTCAATACTTTCGCCTCCAGTTGCTTTTATGTTAGTTGTTATTAAAGAAATGCCTGATGTGATTGGTGTTTCAGTTCTATTTTGCCCTGCACCTGCTACTTGATGAACAATTCGACCTGAAAAACTAAAAGCATTGACTCCATTTGCTTCACTTCCACTAGAAACGATATAATCTACAGTTACAAAGTTGCCATCGTCTAATTTTTGACCAAAAATACCGTCTCCAAAGAAAATTTGGTATTGTTCATCTTCAATTTCTTGTAAATAGAAGACTTTTGAGTTAGATTTTATGTCAAGAATGCTATCTTGGAGAGTATAATTATATTTTTGCGTTACATTAATAGAATTTGCGTTTGGTTCGACTGTAACCTTCATTAATCCAGTATCAACACCAGTATTTGGGATAATAAATTTCTGATTTGGATCTCTTGTGCTAAAAATAAAGTTAGATGATAAAACAGTGCCTTCATAAACTAAAATATTGTTAAATGTTGCAATATTATTGACAACAGGAACCGTAATATCGTCTAAAATTGAAAAAACGAAAGAAGAACCACCAAAAGATCCTTGAGATGCTGCAACTGGACCTTTTTTAAGTATAATAGTTGAGGGTGCAGGATTTATACCTGTTGTATCGACGAAAAAACTTATATTTGCTTGTGATGCTTTTCTAGAACGAGGTAAATATCCAATATTTCTTGCTAAACTAACTACATTCTCTCGTAAAGTTGCACTATCAATGAAAACTTCATTTGTTACCATGTTGGCATTGTATGAAGTGATGTAAGTATTATATGCCAGAACATCTACGATAGTTGAGAGGTTAGATCCCTCAAAATCGTAGTCAGTGAAGTTAGAATTCGACTGAATATATTCTTTAAGTGTTGTTTTAACCTGATCAAAATCAAGGTTACTAAAATTAACTAATGGCATCTTACCTAGTTGGTATTAAAACAAATTGTAATTCTTGTGGGGGAATTTCTGCCCCTATAATGATATATTTAATAACAACATCAAACCCATTTTCATCAAAATTTGGGAAAACCTTAACGCTAGTCAATTCAACTCGTGGTTCAAAGTTAATAATAGATTGAAATATTTCATCCTTTATGGTAGAGGCAGTAATATCATCAATATTCTCAAAAAGAGAAGCAGAAACATTAGAACCAAAGTTTTCATTAAAGAATTTTTCACCAGGTAAGGTAAAAACAATATTCCTTAATGCTCTAGCGATAGCATTTTCGTTTTTAAGTCCTATAAGGTCGTTATTAAGTGGATTAGCCTGAAAACTCATGCTAATATCTTTAAACCCTTGACTTACCCTCTGTAAAGGCATTTATTTATTATAAACCTTACTTTATTTATTAGTATTAATTAATATTTATATATCGCAAGGTGCATAAAGAGTTTCATCATAATCTAAATCATCATTTTCATAGAGATCATTGTTTATTTTACGATCAGTCTTTTTAGGAGTGATAGTGTCATTAGCAATTTCCCGCAACATTTTCTTTTCGGTCATAATAGCACTAGATGATACAAAAAAAGGACTCCGAAGAGTCCTTTATATTTATCTGAGATAATTTACCCTAACTCTGGTTCTATTTCAATTTCTGATACATTTTTACTAGGTTCTTCAGTATCTTTTCTTTCTTTTGATGTTTTCCAAAAATAATTTTCATCATTTCCTAGTCCATCACGATCATGACCATTCTCCACTTGATAGAAGACCGTAGAAACCTTAAAATCAGGCATATTAGGTGGTTCAGGTGTTAAACTATTATCATAGATACGCATTCTATTATTTGGATAGAGTGCAAACTGACCATTATCAAGTTCAATCAAATTATGTGACTTATGTTCAGCAGGATTTTCACTTGTAGAATAATCAACAGCATCAACGTCTTGATGATAGTTATCTAATGTACAAATATACGTACCTGTCTGAGTTCCATAGTCTCTTGTATACAATTCATAGTGCATAGACCCTACAAACTGCTTTTGAACTGCTGTAACGCCATAATCCATACAATTCCAGAACTGGAGGTTATGTAACTCCATATCAGGATCAGGAATCTCTGGTTCGCTTAGAAACGCAGATATAGGTAACTTATCAAACATTGCTGCATAATCAGGTAGATAAGTCTCAAAGTAAAAAGCACGTCCAGGTATGCTTTTAGCAGCAACCCAGACACCTTTTACAAATTCACCATGCCCACCTTTATGGTCAAGCAAATATTCTTTTCTTACCCACACCTCATATGCAGGTAAGTTACATATTAATGCTGGCATGGTTATCCTTGACCTCTACTTCTTTTTTTAGCATGGTTACGAGAGGAAGCGGCATATTTGGTATGCTTTCCTCTTCCTTGACGAGTTTTTTTCGGTTTTGATTCTAGAGTTTCCCCTGCTACGCCACCGCTAAACATTTTTGCCATTTAACAACCCTCCGAGTCGTGTGTGTCTTCATCAATTAAATCGAGTTTCGCTGCTACAGATGCTTCCGTTGCTCTGATACGATATCGAACCGAGTCACGCTCGGATAGTTCTGTAAGAATGTTTGAACAAAGATACCATAGTTCTTCTGATGTCTTTGAAGGCATATGAAAATCAACCCACTTAACGGATCGTTCCATAGATAACTGCTGATCTTTATTCATAGGTTTATATTACACGAGTTTTTTCGTGACCGACCCTGATACGAGGATCGCACCAGATTTCATAACCTTTCTCTTTGGCATCTAGACAGAACGATACGTCCTCTCCACACATGTCTTGTACACTACCAGATTCAAAGACTTGCATCTTAGGAGCAAACCAAGGATATGGAAGATTCTCAAAGACTCCCTTTTTAACGAGCACCCATCCAAAACCTGTGTAATCTACAGTGAATGGTTTCTTACGCTTGCTGATGCCATCCACCATTTCGTGGTTCATTACTCCACCATTTGTACGGAAATCATCTTCCTCTAACCAGTGTGCGACAGATGTAGTCTTGCCATCTTCTGTACAATACCAACCTGCTGTAATTTCTTTCTCAGCACCTTCAGCAGGTAATGCAAGATCTGCTAATTGCCAGAACTTGTTAGTGTCAAAGACTATATCCGAGTCAATCCATAACTGATAGTCATACTT
>TARA_B100001113_G_scaffold308507_1_pt1 | contig 18536 bp, 17 predicted proteins | sample TARA_B100001113 | Tara Oceans TARA_B100001113 (sample SAMEA2622402) | marine metagenome | biome: marine biome (ENVO:00000447); feature: deep chlorophyll maximum layer (ENVO:xxxxxxxx); material: "saline water (ENVO:00002010), including plankton (ENVO:xxxxxxxx)" | depth 50 m | reverse complement strand
TTGGGTTTTTTATTTTTATTTTCATCAATATTTTCAACTTCTGGATTAGTTTTTTTTAGTTTATTTTCATCACCATCAGACCCGGAATCAGGAGGCAAAGGAGGAGGGAGTGGGAATCCCGGTGGAGGAGGAGGAAATTTTTCAGCCATACGTAAACAACCCTAGGCGGTAAACATCCCCCATAGTTAGAGGGTATAACGATTACCTGTTCATTATTCTAAACAAGTATCAACAGAATAGTTGAAACTATGAATCACTTGGGAGTAATATGAGTGCACAAGACAGTACTAGTCCACCAGTGATTTTTGTAGTTGGAACTGCAGGTGCGGGAAAAAGTTCCTTAGTGACTGCTTATCAAAGATGGGCCAGATTCCTTGAAGTTGATGTTATGGCAATTAACCTCGATCCAGGTGCAGAAAGAGTTCATTATGATCCTGAGTTTGACGTGAGAGATTTAGTTTCTTTATCTGATGTAATGAGTGAATATGATTTAGGACCTAATGGAGCGCAAATATTAGCTGCAGATTTGGTAGCATCACAAGCAGAAGATGTTTTTGAACAAATTGAAGGTTTATCTGGCGATATGTTGATTGTAGACACTCCCGGTCAAGTTGAATTATTTGCCTTCAGAGAAGCATCAAGTCATCTTGTTGATGTTTTAGGGCAGGGAAGAGCATGTCTTGTTTTCCTGTTTGACCCCATGTTATCAAGAACGCCAAGTGGTTTTGTTTCCCAAATGTTACTATCTTCTATAGTTCATTTCAGATTAGGACTGCCAACTGCAAATTTCTTATCTAAAACTGATCTGTTGGAACCTGAAGAGTTGGAAAAAATAATGGAATGGGGAGATAATTTGGATATATTAGAGGTGGCTTTGTATGAAGAATCAGAGAATCAGGCTAATGATGCTCGCTCTGGCAGTCAGAGAGCAGAATTCGCCATTGGACAATTGAGAATGATGCAAAATGCCGCAATTCAACCAGGATTGATTCCCTTGTCTAGTGAAGTTGAAGACGGATTAGCAGATGTATTGACCTTCGCTCAAACAATGTTTGGAGGAATGGGCGATACAAGAGATGGATATGCAGGAGATATTGAAGATGAACGATTATGAAGAAAAAAAGGATTTATTAGCAATTGACGATTTTTACGAAGAAATTCCGGACATAATTGATTGGGCTATTAAAATTAAAAATGGAGAAGGCCTAGTAGAGGATTTTAGACCACTAGAAGGAATGTCAATTGGGTCAATTTACGAAAAACCATCTACAAGAACTAGAGTATCTTTTGAAGTTGGAGTAAGTAAATTAGGGGGGCAGCCGTTGACACTGCTTTCTAATGATATACAATTAGGAAAAAGTGAATCAATAGCTGATACCGCTGCAGTTTTGTCACGTTTTTTGGATGGAATGACATACAGATGCTTTAAACATTCAGACGTAGAAGAATTGGCAAAGCATTCCACGATCCCAGTAATAAATGCTCTTTCAGATTTACATCATCCCTGTCAAGCTGCTGCGGATTTGATGACAATCACTGAAAATAAAGAAAAGATGAATGGTCATATAACCTGGATAGGTGATGGTAATAATGTCTTACATGACCTTTTGTTAGCTAGTGTATCGATGGGACATGATTTCAGTTATGCAACACCTGTAGGTTATGAACCAGATGAATTAATCATCAAAAGAGCGAGTGATATTGCTGAAAAAACTGGTGCAAGAATTATTTCGTCGAATGATCCTGAAAAAGTGGTTCAAAATGCTGGCGTGATATACACAGATATTTTTGTTTCAATGGGTGAAGAACATATGAAAGATAAAAAGAATGCTTTCGATGGATTTCAAGTGAACGAAGATTTGGTTTCTGGTGCGGATTCTGATTATTTATTCATGCATTGCTTACCTGCACATAGAGGGGAAGAAGTCACAGATGGGGTAATTGATTCTAAGAATAGTGTTGTATTCGATCAAGCAGAAAATAGAATGTGGGCTCAAATGTCCCTTCTTACATATATGTGTAATGAAAATGCATGGCATACCTTTAGAGAATTATTTTAAATTAATGAAATAATTGTAAATGCTCCCAGACATAAGTATAATGATTTTTTGAGTAATTGTTGTGCTGCATAATCTTGAGCGAGAGAAAGTTTAGTTTTTACCATCAATAACGACAGAATACTGGGTAATACCAATATAAGATATTGCTGTTCGAATAAATCTAAAGCAAAAGGGACAAATATTGAAACTAAGGTTGATAATGATATTAGATATGCTATAATTCTAGTTTTTTCAGGGCCAATTTTCATTGCTAAGGTATTTCGTCCTTCGTCAGAATCCATATCTTCAACATCTTTTATTATTTCTCTTGCTAAATTGAAAAGAAATCCGATTATTGCAATTGAAATAACTTTACTATTTGTCGATTGATAAACTCCTGCGGAACCGAATAAAACGACCATAGCGACTGAAGCGCTAATTGCAATATTTCCTGGGAGACCACGATTTTTTAGATTTAAACTATAATTTGATTCAGACTCATAGTTAATTAAAAGTAATAATGCTATAAGCCAAATAAATATAGATGGTGACCAGGATTTGAAACCATTATCAGAGTTATGGGCTAAGAAACCGGCTCCAATCATAGAAATTAAAGAAATAATCATTAGAAATGTAATTGCTATTTTTGCATCTTTTAGGGATATTTCCCCTGAGGGTAGTGGCCTATTTGGCTTACCGATTTTATCTATTTCAAAATCAAAATAATCATTTAATGCATTCCATGATGCCATAAATGAAAACACAGATAAGGCTTGTAAAATAATAATGTGAAGTAGATAGTCATGAGGGATGTTTTCTAGCGCCATTATAGCTCCGAGGAATACCGCGATAACGCCTCCAAAACCATTTCCTGCACGGAAAAGAGTTAGCCATGATTTGTATTTGTTGCCCATATTTAATACTGTGGAGATGTTATGTAAACTTGACTTTATTGGCTCATTACTACTGAAGCATCGTTATTTATTGCCCAAACACATACTGTGTAAACACTACCTCGGAATTCACCTCTAGTATGTCCAATTTTGTCAAATCTGATATCTTTTGCTAGAATATTACCAACTTGATTCATTGTTGCACCCCATCGAAAACGATTGTTTAGATGATCAAATATTTCAACAGTATTGGCCGAACCTTGTTTTTCAAGAAATACTCTAACAGCTTCTCTTAATCTTCTAGTTCCAGACATTTTATGCCCTCACAGGACTTTCTTTACTTTCATTAAATCTTTTTACAAGACCATTCCAACTGGATTTATTAATTGCTACAGGTAATATAGTATTACGTAATGGTTGCCATGTATTATCAGAGGATAATATTCCGCTATCATTTACCAAAAGACCATTGTTTTGACTATTTACTGACTCAGTAGTATCATTTGTTTGTATTAATAAATCAAAAGATACTATTCTACAAGGCTCTGCTCGTTTCCTATAGGTTATCTCATTAGTATTATACATATTCTGCTTCATAAACTCATGAAGGGCAGTTAGCATATTAAGAAAGGCAAAAGAGAGTATAGTGAAAGTGAAAGTGAAGATTGATGTAAAGAGATTCATACACTGTTTTCATAAACATTAGTCATTCACGCCAACTTATCGCTCGTGTGGTGTAGTTCGGCCCATCATGTCGCCCTCTCGAGGCGACGACCCGGGTTCAAATCCCGGCACGAGCACCAAAATATATCAAAAAAATATCTTGATTATAAAGTAAATTGTCAGATAAATACATCTTTAGTATGAAGAAAACCTTGCGGATATAAATTATTTCTATTTGCGTGATGAACTTTCTCCATACCTGTTTTATTGTGAACATATGTTATCTCACCTGGACTTACGAACCAATTCCAATTTTTCTGGAATATTAAAGCATCTTCCTTATTTTGACAGATTTTTTTGGGTATAGAATGGTACATAGCAATCTTGTTGATTGATTTTTGAAAGTACTTTCCAACTACATCAGGTAGCATTTTACTAATCCAAGTATCAGAAATGACTTTGATTTCTCTGGGTATTATATATCTAGGGTTATCTAGTGGAGAAAGTATTTCTTCCATTGCTTCTGTAAAAAGTTGCGACTCTAAATCGTTGGAATATTCCAAAAAGGTACGTATCCAACCGCCTCCTCTTTCTCCTGCTGAAACTGTAGCATTGTAACGAATTAAACCAATTTCCTTGAAAGAACGTACTACAGATTCTGCTATTGAAATTATGAGATTTTCCTCTGTCCATTCGGCCCTTCCTATTTTCAAAGATGGAGGGAATCCCTGACCAAAATCATTTTTCATTTTTAATTCAAATGCTTTTTTGGCTTGTGAATTGAAAGGTTGACCAATAGCCCATAATTGTCTTATTTTTTCTCTATCTCTTGATCTTTGTATCATTTCTTCATTAAAAATACTCATTATTTCCGAGATTCCTTCTGGCCTTGCTTCGGTAAATGATGCATGAACATGGCCTACGCCTTTCTCAATAGCCCCATCATCACAAACACCATATAATTTTGAATGCTTTTTCTTGAAACGAAAATAATCATCAAATCCCTTACTAAATTCTTCAGCTAAACATACAATATCCCAGTTATTTGCTACCTTTTCTGGATTATCCTTATCTAATCTGAAGGAACGACCTCTTAATTGATTAATACTCATGCTTGTAGTTACGGTAGTCAAATCAATCAGAACATTGATTTTACTAGCATCCCAACCCTCCCCCAAAAGTCCTCTAGTGCCTACCAAACATTTAGTGACTCCTTCTTGGAATAAATCAGTGATCATCTCAGTATAATACCTAGGAGTCCACTGGGAACCTCGCCCACTTATTTCATAATATCCTTCTTTCTTTGTCTTAACAAAACTAATTTCTAAACTCCTATTTTTGACCCAATTTTTAAATTTAGGCATAATTTTTTCTGAAAGATCATCGTCAACTAAAACAGTTGAACCAGTCATAAGTATCGGATCCAATTTATCTGTGTATTTATCTTTTAACAATGCCCTGAACGCGGCTATAGCCCCTCCTGCTTCCTTGTCAAGAACATTATGTATTAATTTTGTAGCAGAAGTTTTTTCAAAATCAGTAACAATAACTGCCCGAATATCGTCACCAAGTACATCCATTTCAGATGAGAGGATATTAATCAATGCAGAATATTTTGCAGAAGCGTATGCCATCACTCTTCCTATTGGAGATGCACAAGATTGCATGCCGGTTTCAGTTATTTGAGTCCCCAGCATTCGTAATTTTTTCTTTGCATCATTAGCCAAATCATGATCTTGTTTACTTTTTGAGCGTATTAGTCCATTTCTTATATATCTGTCAAGTAAAGGTAATAAGATGGCATGTTTAGTTAGATTGGCATCAATTATGTTTCTCTCCAAAGGAGGTATTGTACTAGGTAAACTCAATCCTTTTTGAAATAAATACAATCTTGAGAGATTCGCTAAAGATTTATCTCTTTTGACAAAAGAATTCCAATTCTTTGCAGCACCCCCTGGTAAATCAAGAGTGGAAAGGATATCAAATAACCAGTCATCTAATCCTTGACATCTGTTTTCAGAATCAAAATTTGGTTTTCTACTAATTTCCTCCATCAAATTATTAAAATCTTTATCAACATTAGCAATATACTCCAATTCATCAGTCGTAGGTCTAACGAAATATACTAAATCTTGGTAAGGAGAAAGATTGTTATTTTTGACAAGAGCAGGGACCGGTACTTCATAATCAATTTCTCCAAAAAACTCTTGATAACGTTCTAAATCTACTAGATTAATCCCGTCAAAATTTGGAGGCGTAGCAGTCAAACCTAAGACAATAGGATTTCCAAAATATTCACGGATATCGGATAAAATTCTTCCCCAATGACCCAATAAGTGATGGCATTCATCTAGAATTATCAATCCAATGCCTGATTCTCTTAGTATCTCTAATTTCTCTTTTGATGAATCATGCAATAACCATAATGCATTTCCCTTTGTTGCATAATCATCCCTTACTCTCTTTCGATAAATACCTAATCTTTCTTTGTAATATTGCAAGTTATGTTCTTCAAGATCATATATCCATTCTTTGGCTATTTCATGATTTGAGGCCTCGCCATCAGAAATAAGTTTTTCAATCCAAATTGCCATGGCAGCATCATCTAAATTATCATCATTCTTTTTTGGAATAGTGAGGGATTGGTATGTTAAAGAAGTAAGTAAACTATCTTTTCTTGAAGACGTACCTATTTTCTGATCCTTCCCATCTAAATCGAATAGTTCTCTTGCCCTAGCTATCCATTGGGCTTGGATTGCTGAGTTGGGACTTAAAATCAATGCCGGTAATCTAACTAAATCGGACCATACATATAATCCTAGTACTGTTTTACCAGATCCAGGAGGTGCAACTATGAGTAGATTTTTTTCATCTTTATTTAATTGCTTGCTGATAATACTAGAAGAATCCACTTGGGATGGCCTAAGTTCCCCTTTGAACCTAATTTTACCAAAATTCGGTTTGGTATTAACAACCACGACGCTTGCCCTGTATCATAGTTGAAAAAATATTCCCGAGTTACTTTCTTGTTACATCGATTATAAATTTGTTAAATAATATAGACAACTATTCATATCATTAAAGGTAGGAGTGATTGCATGGATATATGTAGGTTTGAAGAAGTTACTGACTTACAAGATAATCAAAAACTAATACCTCTGTTCACTCTCAATTCATTATTGATGCCTGGAGAGAAAATGCTTATGCGCGTTTTTGAACCTAGATATAAACAAATGTTAGATGATGTTGTAATAGATGATTTATTTTATGGGCACGTAATGTCCAATCCTGCGATGACAATGTTGAATAGTTGGTCTATTCCTTTTGATATAGGTACGTTGGTGAAAGTTGAAAAAATGGAGGAACAGGGTACAAATTTAATGTATGACGCCATTGGTAGAGAAAGATTTAGAATTATTTCATTAATAGAGCCGTCATTACCTCCAGAGGATTTTGGCAGCATATTCCCGTCTGTAAATGAATTAGAAGAAAGATATTTGGACGAAGAACCTAATGGCAAATTATATTCACGAGCTTTAATTGAAATATTACCTCCTTTAAGGGGTGAAGTAGACATGATAAAATGGGACAATCTACTTACACTTTGGGAACACTACATCAAACAAATAATTGATTTAACAGGCATTAGTGAAGAAATTAAGATACATATTGAAGACATGAAAGAAATATTCTCCGATCCTGTAGAAGAATCTGTTTGGGCATTAGCCTCTATGATAATTGACACCCAAGAAGGTCAAGTATCTTGCTTGAAGGCTGAATTTATAAAAGAGATAGTAAGCATAATTGAATCTAATTTACAAATGAAGATGAAAAGAATAAGTGTCTTCCGTGAAGGAAATGAATGAAAAAAATTTACCAAAATTAATATCAAACTCTTTCAGAAGAATCTTAAGTGCTTGTACATTCGATAATTAAGGTCTGGATGCGTATAGAACAAGATATTAAGCTAACTTTTAATGATGTATTAATAAGACCGAAGCGCAGTACCCTTGTTTCTAGATCAGATGTTAATTTAGAACGTGAATTTAGTTTTCGACATTCGGATGAAAAATGGTGTGGCGTACCAATAGTATCTGCAAACATGGATACCACCGGATTATTCTCTGTCGCAAAAATTTTACAAAAATACAAAATGCTAACTTGTACTCAAAAATTTTATTCCACAAAAGAGTATTCAGAAGCATGGGAACAAGGAATTGACCCAGAATATATTGCAATAACATGCGGATCAACCGAAAATAGTTTTGATCTCGTTAGGAGAAAGGTAGCAACTAATAAAAATCTAAAAATGATATGCATAGATGTTGCAAATGGTTATAGAGAAATTTTTCTTGAATTTGTAAAAAGAGTCAGAGAAGAATTTCCTTCTAAGATAATTATCGCAGGAAATGTTGCAACAAGAGAAATGACTGAAGCATTGATTCTTGCAGGTGCTGATATAGTAAAGGTTGGAATTGGACCTGGCTCTGTATGTACTACAAGGAAAGTAGCGGGTGTAGGTTATCCACAATTGTCTGCAATATCTGAATGTGCTGATGCAGCACATGGATTACTGGGCCATGTTATGGCTGACGGAGGATGCTCGTCCCCAGGAGATGTTGCAAAGGCCTTCGCTGCAGGTGCAGATTTTGTAATGTTGGGAGGAATGTTTGCTGGGCACGATGAGTCTGGAGGAGAAATAGTCGAAGAAGGGAATGGTAAAATATACAAATCATTTTACGGAATGTCATCGGCAAAAGCAATGGAAACACATTATGGAGAAATTGCCAAACACAGGGCACCTGAAGGTAAAGAAGTTCGGGTTCCATACAGAGGCCCGATGGAAGATACTATTCAATCGATATTAGGGGGTTTAAGATCTGCTTGTTCCTATGTTGGCGCAAGAAGAATCAAAGATTTACCTAAATGTACTACTTTCATTAGAGTAACTCAAACCACGAATGAAGTTTATCAGAGATTTAATGTCGGTGAATAATTTTCATAGATACCCTCTTATCAATAATTTTTCTATCAAATTGCTAGCATGTAATCTCCCATCTTTTAGATGCCAACTTTTCTCCAATATTGATAATTGACCTGCCAAGTCAGTCTGCCAATCATTACCAACTACACAATTCCAAACTAGTTCCTCAATACGAGCAGTAGATGGTAAGGATTTATTCAATACTGGTTTTACTAGATTTGAAATTAAAACTGATTTATTCTCAATATCGAGTTCATCCCAAGAAATAGACAAGTTAGTCAGAGCTGTTTCATCAATCCAACTGTAATTTTCCATATATGGTTTTTTAACTTCTGTTACGGGAACTATTTTGATAGTTCCCTCGTTTACCAGAATTTCTTTAATTTTTGAAAAAACTGGATCATATGTATTATCCAATGAAGCATCAATCCAACTGCCTGATAAAGCCCATGGTCGTAAATACTTCAATCTAGAACTGGAAGGAGATATGGTCTGCGCAAGTGCATGCGATTGTAATATTGAATTCAATGGACCTTGTTTACGATCACCATGTGCCCCACTTAGTCCATTGACTATTTTACTCGAGATAGTAAGGTTAGAACTATTATTTTCTAGATAAGAACCTAATAGAATATCTTTTTTTAAAATATTTATACAAGGGAAACTGGTTTTATTATCTTCAGAAAATGACCGGCGATAAGGGATATTTTCATCTAATAATGCGGCTTCAAGAGGAATTAATGCTAATGCACCATGTAAAGTAGGAGGTGCAAATAAAAATATTTTTTGTCTAGATTTTTTTACAAGAGATGAAAACTCCAGGAAAATATCAGAAACAGAAGAAAATAAATCGTCCTGAAGTAAATCATACATCATAATCACGAGGTAGAAAAAGTAAATGAAAACTTCTATTAAAAATTATTCTACCATTAGTCTTAATTGATCTCTTTTGTATGTCCATGAGTCAGGAAGAGTACCCTTTCTCTTGTAATAACGAGATAATCGACGTATTTTTGATTCACATAATGCTAACTGTCTTCGATTATGTAAATCTTTAGAATTATTATTCAAATGGTCAATTAGTCCCAGAGCTCGACGCATTAAATTCATCATATCTTCAGGATATGTATTGGTGATATCATTTCTTGAAAGAATTTTTGAAATTCTTTCCCCCATCAGTAATCTTACATCAGGTACTGCATAGCGATCTCTTAAGATGGTGCCAATAGAAGCATTAGAATTTCCAGCATTTGAAAGTTCGACTATTAACTTCTCCACTTCTTTCTTGTCACTATTTGACCAAGGAGAAGGCGCAGAGGAATCGGGCTTCTTTGAGCCGCTACTTCCTTTACCATTGCTGTGCATGCGTGCCATTCATAACCACCTTAGACAAGCGTGCGACTAACCCTTCCTCTTTAATCGCTACGGATATAAATGCAGATAAAATACATCAAAGGCGGTGTTGAGCTTTACCTAATCTTCCTGGTCCATTTGGCCATTCCCAACCTGGCGCTTCAGCTCTTGCTGAACCAATTAGTCGACTATTTTGAAAAACTAGTACTTCGTCTCCACGTCTAATTTCCCCACTTTTACTGCTAACATTGGTAGAAAAAAGGTCTCCTTTCCAAGAATGATCCTGATATAAAAAAACTCTTGGAAGAGTATCATGTTTGTCAAGAATTTTGAGACAGGATTTGGAAAACGCGAATCTACCACTTCTGGGATTCCATTGGGCTAACTGTAGCCCGTCTTTTTTTATGGTGAAAATTGGAGGACGGCCTTCAACTTTTGTACCCTCTAACCATAAATCACTTCCATGTTGGAATCTAGAAAGTGATTTAAGCTTCTCTAAGCGATGGATATTTTCTTTTATTTTTGGTAATTTAAAGTCCTCTACAGCCTTATTTATCTCTTCATTAAGCATTGAAAGGGCTTCATTAGAGCCAGCAGAAAAATCTTTCCTAGTATCAATAATTTCTACTTCACATTCACCAAAATCTATTCCAGAGTGATTAATTATCCTTGAATAACCTATTCTGCTGACTAAATTAAAAAGTATTTCTTTTATGATTCTTAACTCATCTACATCCCATTCTCCTGTCACAGGAATATCATAATTACTTGCAGGCCAGATATCTTCTAGTTCCCTAGGAACAAGACCCAATGGTGCAGTTACCATGACTTCGTGAACGCCTCTTGAATTGATAGATTTGGAGAACCTTTGATGGCTTTGTGAAAGCCTGTAAGGCTTAGTTGCTGAACAAGGTAATAAGACTAGTACCGTCGTTTGATGAGAAGGAGGAGTATGATCAAAAGAGATTCTCTTATGCCAATCTTGAATTAAAGGATCTGAGCGACTAGTAAAGGAATTACAACGCAATCTAGCTTTATTTCCCAATATTCTTGAAAGTCCAGTTCTTTCTCCCTGTTGATTGCTGATTTTCATATCATGAATTCTGAGCCTTTCAACAGATCTAGGACTAGAAAGGCTTTGTTTTTCTACTAATTCCCTCAGAGAACCATCCCTTATTGCTGCCCTAGTCGCAGAAATTGATTTTCTCCATTCTTCACATTGAGCTTTCATATCTGCCACTTCATTCATTGAATTGTCCACTTCCCTAGGTCCTAAAGTAGTGAGAAGAATATTTAGGGAGGCTGCACTTCTAGAACGAGATAAATCAAACAAATCAACACCTAACCATGATAGTAGAGCACAGTTATCTGGCCCGCCAATACCAGGAGTCCAAATTAAAGAAGAAGGGAATCTGATTCTTATAGAATCTATAGCGTCAACTAACAAGCCTTGAGTCTGTACAAGTTGCGGAGAATCAACTAAAATAACTATGGAAGGGTCAATTTCGTCATTGAGAAGAGATTTGTCATGATGTAGTGACTGCCAAGAAACTAGCAATATTTCGCCACATATACTTAATTTACCTGAATCAGAATCTACTAGGCTCGGAGGTAGAGTTAATCCTTCAACTGAAGACCATGTATCCACAGAATCAAATGGATAACAAAATTTACCCCGTGTAGTAATAGAAATATTGGCAGGTAAAGATGTAGAATCCCTGTATGAAATAAAGGGAGCTAATGAAACAGGGAGAGTTGGGTCATCTTCATTCAAAATTATAGCAGGAGTCCATGAAGTGGGATTCTTCCTATCCCCTAGTGAAAAAATACGAGAAAAACGCACTCGAGAATCTACACCACGAGCCAAGGGGCGCGCCACCATATTAACTACGAGTGATACTTTTCGCTTGAAGGATTCTAATGTAAAGAGTCTTTCGATAAAACGTGAGAAGAGTAGCGGCGTGTGTTTTGACTATTATTTTAGCAATATCATATACTTTAGTAGGAGTGAATGCCCAAAGTGAAGAAAAGATAGAAATTTTTAGTGATTCGATAAATACGACTGGTCCTGTTTGGATAGAATATAATTGTGAACAAACTGCATGTCAAGGGATGGAATTAATCGTAAATAATAGTGGTTTAATTCATACAAATTCAGATCCACACAGTGTAGAATGGGAGGGAGTAGTTGAAGGAAATATTTCATGGCAATTACTATTAGAAGAGGGTATTAGTAAAGAATTGATTAAATTTGACTCCATAATTAGTAGCGAAATATGGAGCGAGAAAGGTGATTTGCCCGACATAGTACCTTCTCCGAGTCAACAAGAAGATTTCGAAGAGATAGAAACATTTTCACCATGCCAAATGAATCGTTGCCAATCAAACAATCTTGAGACAGAAGGAGTTGTTTTTGCTGGCGCTTTAGAATCCCCTAATGACAAGGATGCGGTAAGGATAGTAGGAAATGAAGGAGATGTGTTATTATTACCAAATTTTAGATCTTCTAGTGGAATGGAAATAGAAATATGGATGAGGAATAATGAAATAAAAGAGCGAATAGGAAGCATAATTTCTGGGCATGATACTGAATACTTTTTTGAATATCCAGAAGGTGAATTATGGCTAAGAGTGATTTCATCGGTTGAATCGGAATATTCTACATATGAATTCGAAATTGTAAGATATGATGCAAATAGAGAATCCTTAGACTTGAGGGAGTTGACAAATCCATGGACACATGGGGATGCCTTAGTGTTCAACGATACTTATCATGGACACATTGCTGCTTCAGATACAGAAGGTGATTCTGTACTAATAGAACTAGGTTCTAAGATGTCTATAAAGCCCATTTGTCATTTTCCTAATGATTTCATATTGGATATCATTATTCATGAAATAAATTCTGTTGAAATGAAATATTTAGAAAATATAAGTTCTTGTCCTGAAACAATAAATTCGACATATTTGACAATCTCAATCGAGTTTAGAATAAAATCGAATTTTACACAACCATGGTCGATAAGAATAAACACTGATTATTACGGAGATGGGAAGAGTTTAGGAGATGCTCCCGATTTTATCTGGCAACCAGAAACAAGGGACGAACGTTGGGAATTAGTAGATTCAGGAATGGGAGAATATTCTGGAAATTTAGGGATTCAGGATTACATAGATATTTTTGCCTTTGAAGTTACAGATGAGAATGGTTCAAAGGTTTATTTCAATAATACTGGAGGAGGAGTAAGTTTCAAAATTTTAATACTGAATCAAACTAGTGGAGCGATAATTAATTCTACTGATCAGACTTTGATAATTGCTCCACAAGGAATTCATGCAATTCGAATTGAAAAAAATAATAGTAGCTCGGAACTCATAAATTATCATTTCAAAGCACCAGAAATTAGACAATACCAGATTGAGAATAGAGAATTAGAAGATTTATCTAGATTGTTTACCAACTTCTATATAATTGCTGGAGTGATGTTTCTAACGCCAATGATTATTGTAATTTGGTGGAATAGAAATACTTTATTTAAGGGCGATAAGAATAGTATGCATATTGAGCAACATGAATTAATAATGTTGAATAAATTAAAGGATAGGATAGAAAAAAAAATAGATAAAGAAATAATTCTTTCATCATTACATCAACTTGGAGATAGTCCATGGGATTCGGTGATACAAGAATGGGGTAAACCCGCCCTCAGGCATATTACAGATAATCTAGAGATATACCTATGGAAGATAAGCAATTTAGATATTTTACTTGGGATTAAGATAAACAGGCACGCATGGAATTTGGCAGCAATTAGAATATATTCATCCGAGGGAGAAATGGTAAGAATAGATACTATTGCTCCAGAAAAGATTTTTCAAGAAGATGAAATTTATTTGGATAGTCTAAAACCCAAAAGTAATCTTTTCCTAAAGATTGGATTGAAAAATAAACCAGCAAATATGAATTTTCAAATTTCTGGATTAGTAAATGGAGAATCTGTTGCAGCCGCTTCAAATAAAACAATAAATTGGGAAGAAGAATAGTTATTTTCCTCTACGATTATTGGCCTCTTCAATTATACTATCTTCGAGAGATTGAGAGTTACTAATATCAGATTTTAATTCTTTTAATTTATTTTTTAAAGACCTAGAAATCTTTTTTGGAATTTCTAGTTTCAACAACACGGTAACTGATCCTCTTCCTCTACTTGATCTCATGTGTGGCAAACCACGTCTTGGTAATGCTATTGTATCTCCAGGTTTGGAATTTGGAGGTATTTTTATTTGGAGTTCTTTACCATCAATATGAGGTATTGTAACGGTAGTTCCCAATAGTAGATCTGCATAATTAACAGGTAACGCCATTAAAATATCTGCTCCATCTCTTTCAAACCATGGGTGATCTAAAACTTCTATCTCAATAAATAAGTTTCCATTTTCTCCGATGTTGCCTCGAGGGGGTTCTCCTTGGCCAGAAATTTTTATTCTATTTCCTGATGCAATTCCGGGAGGGACAGAAAATTTTATTTTTTTATTTTGATAAGAGTTCCCAGCGCCATTACAGGTTTTACAAGGGTTAGTTACTATAGTTCCTAATGCATTACAAGATGGACAATCAGAAACCACTTGTTGTGCAAAAGGACCTACTCTTTCTATTCTTTGAACTCTTCCTCTTCCGTTACAAGATGGACAGGATCTGGTGCCATTAGGATCTCTGGAACCACTACCATTACAATTGTTACATGACGTTAAGGCTTCAATTTCTAGTTCATCCTCGAGTCCATCATATACAGATTGAAATGGAACTGTATGCCTGACAAGTAAATCACCTCCTTTTTTTCTACGATTGTTGGATCGGGAGTTACCAAAAATTTGTCCAAAAATACTCTCAAAGCCCCCTCCAAATAAATCATCGATATTGATATTGACTCCTTGAAAGCCTCCTGGGCCAAATGGAGAACCTCCAGGCCTGTTGTGTCCATAGGTGTCATATTTTCGTCTTTCTTCTGGATTTGATAGAATAGCATATGCTTCTTGAATCTCCTTGAACTTATTTTCAGCACTGGGGTCATCAGGATTTTTATCAGGATGGAATTTCCTAGCAAGACTCCGAAATGCTTTTTTGATTTCGGATTCACTAGATTCCTTGGAAATACCAAGAATTTCATAGTAATCACGCTTATCTACCATATGAATCCCAACCTCTCCTAAACACCGACTTTTTTCAACCGTTCCCTTTTCAAGAAAGATAATTACCACAAGCTCCGCAATAATTTGTTTCCCCATCATTCAACGAATGACAAGAATTACATGTTACTACTATGTTGATTCTCTTTAACCCTGATGTATTCCATTTATCATCTAGGGCAATATCAGGTTCTGAATATAATTTCGGTTTGATATTATTTTTACTTTTGTCTATCTCTCTTAATGCAGCATTATCAATAACCTTATCCAATATTGATTTGAATTTTGAAAATAAAGTTGTTTTTGTATCTCCATGATCATTTTCTTCAAAAATTTCTTTATCAGGCAATATTTCTAGATTTTTTTCAAAATAGTTCAGTGAATTATCATCATATTTTTCATTATTGATATTTCCAATCTGTCCCTTCATTAACTTTTCAGATTTTAAAGCATTCTTACCTTTGAAATTGCTCTTGGCTTTCAGTTCTAACTCTCTTATTGTGGAATCACTATCTTCCCATAATCCTTTGTCCTCTAATTTATACGATTTCGAAAGTTTACGTATTGCTTTTGAGCGATGATATTCATGATCTTCGATAATATTGTATTTTAGAACCATCAAAAAACCTACAAATAGTGAAAAACCATATGCAAATAATTTTGACAACGTGTCATCTGAAAGTACTCCATCTAAAGCAGGTAAGATAGTTCTCAAAGCAGTTAGACAGAAAATTGGCGCCAATAAAAGAGCGAGGGACATTAAGGATGAACGTTCTGCCATAGACCTGCCTCATAATTTATGGTTTGAAGTATTCGCGTAAATGTGGCCTTGATAGATAATAATATGGCCTAATGCCTTCTGGTATTATCATGGCATACACGATAAAAGTCTCCACAAAAATCCAACCACACGAAGATGCAGAGAAAGTCATTTGTTCCATAAATAATATATTTCCAGATTGGAAACCTAATAAAATCCTAAAAAAGGAGCTTTTTCCTACTAAAAGAGAAACTATTGAGGTAAGTGGTAATTCTGATTCAATAGATATTTTCATGCAATCTATCACTTCTCAGAGGATACTAGACACAGCTTTTGATGCAATGACTATGAATATCAATGTTAATAAGACAAGTTTCTCAATATCTAGGCAAGCTGCAATAAAGGGTAAAGTATCATTTGTAATTGATGAAAAACCGTTGGGAGGAACAATGGATATCGAAATAGAAAAAGAAAACTTAGAAATATGGCTTGAGGATGAAACTTGGCATCCTGGCAGAGAGGAAATTCCTCGACAAGTTAAAGATGATTTAGCCATGAATAGAAGAGGTGAACCAGTGGAGTGGTTTGATAAATTTGGCAATCCGACTATTTCGACATCATGGGAAGAAGAGTGAATGACTCATTAGTATGTTTTTATTACGTTAAATTGATTGCTGAAGACTTGTAGGCTTTGATGTGGCAGAGGAATACGCAGTCACCGTTGAAACCGAAGATGAGGATGTCAGTCGTCTAGGTGTAATGAGGGTAATATGGCATGAATTGAGTGGGGGAGTTGGCCCTTGGGGGGCTTTTAGACCTATTTTTTCCGTACTTGTTTCACTAGTTCCCTTCGTTTATCTAGGCCAACATTTCAATGGCCATCATAACAAAGCATTTGGTTGGACTCTAATACAATTACCATTGATATTAACTGTACTACTTTGGCCAATACTATACATCTGGTCAATTATAGATTCATGGTGGTTCTCAAATAAAATAATTGCTATAAAAAATATTTCTAAGAGTTAAAAGTCTTCAGGTAATTCAATAGGGCTGAAAAGATGTCCTGGCTTAGTAGATTGAGACAATTGGTTACGAGTTATGGATTCCCAGTCTCTTAGTAATGTAATAGCATTTATGAAGGGGAGTTCAGTAGAATTAATGACTGTTCTAATAATGGTATCAAAAATATCCATCCTATCTCTGTCGACGTTTTCCAGTATAGTTTCCAATGGGAATGAGGAAATAATAGATGGCTGAGTGGAATCTTTTACTGGAAAAGGAGACATTATTGAGTCTGGTATAGTCTCATTTTCTTTTTTTGCCTCAGATTCCAAGGATTTAGATAGAATTTTAATATATTTAGATAGTACTAAAGAAACCTCCACCAATGGAAGGTTATATTGATTAACAAAGTTAACCATATTTTCCTGAAGGAATAATAATTTATCTTCAACCGGAGAATCAATGTTCGGAATTCCGTGATTGTCTTCAGACATAACTACCCCACCACATATCCACAAATTAACTAGACACTATGTTGTTCTATCATCATATCTTATTGGTGAGCCACTGTTTCCTCTAATTCCGTCTAATAAATCATCATTAATTTCAAAATAGTCATTAAGCCAGTCTCCATCAGTGTCCCAATTTTTTGGATCTGTTCCTTCGGCAATCATGTCTCCATCTAAATCTAGATTCCACCAGCCAAATACATATTCACCAAGTCCGATATTTGGTAGATGGTACTGATCGCCAGCAAATCTATTGTATTGATCTGTCCAAGCTCCATTTGTTAGAATTATATCATCGGATGCATTAATAATTTCATAGTTTTCGTCATTGTCATTAATCACTAAAGCATAAAGAGAATCAGTTTCACTAATTCTATTCATACGTAAATAATTGGTAGAAATTGCAGTATTCCCCGAGCAAGTTCCTAGCAAGGATTCTCTGAGTTGCCACCATTCTTCTACAATATTTCCTGAACAATCATATAAATTAGCGGCACGAACAAGAGAAGGTGAGGAAAGGGTCGCATTAACTGTTGCATAATACTCTTGGAAGTTAGTATATGGTTGATAAATACACGAGCCAGAAGAACAGACCCAATCTCCATCATTATCTGCATCTTGGCCCGCATCATTTGGATTAGTCGGGTCGTGAGTAAACCATGTCCAGTTTAAAGAAGGCCTAGAAATGTAACCTTTTGAGACATCTACTGGTTTCCAATTGGTAGAAGATACTTGATACCATTCCACAGCAATTTGTAGATAAGAGGACCAATTATCATTAGTCTCATTCCATCCTCTTGAATATTCATAAAAATCTGGCATCATATCACCATCAGTATCATTATCAAGTGGGTTTGTTCCATATTTGAAAATTTCACGCCCATCAGAAAGACTACTGTCTCTGATATAATTTGTTACAAAACCATTCTCAAAAATCGGAATCATGATAATTGAATCATCATCTGAATCGTCATCTAGAGGATGAGTACCATTTTCATATTCCATTAAATTATTGAAATATAACTCTAAAACTCCGGAGTCCAGCTGATTTTCATCAGAATCTTGGATAAATTGTCGATCGACCCATTTTCCTTGGGTTGCAGGAGTATCATCGAACGATCTATCATACCACCCATCTGAATC
>TARA_B100001113_G_scaffold99831_2_pt1 | contig 18537 bp, 4 predicted proteins | sample TARA_B100001113 | Tara Oceans TARA_B100001113 (sample SAMEA2622402) | marine metagenome | biome: marine biome (ENVO:00000447); feature: deep chlorophyll maximum layer (ENVO:xxxxxxxx); material: "saline water (ENVO:00002010), including plankton (ENVO:xxxxxxxx)" | depth 50 m | reverse complement strand
TTCCATCTCATATTGGTATTATTACCAATAAATTTTACATTCTCATTGAATGTAGAAATACCAGATAAATTTAATTGTTGTGATTCTAACCAAGTTGCTGATGTAATACCAAGAGTAGAAACACCAGTTACATTAAGATTACGTAAATTAACCTCATCAAGTGTTATATCATCAGCAACATATAAATCTCCACCAACATATAGATCACTACTTGTTGTTACAATTCCAGTAAAGGTAGAAATACCAGTTACTTTTAAATCTGAACCTAATCCAACTGGGCCACTTAAAGTAGTAATTCCAGAATTAATTATTGATGTTACCGATGCAATACCACCTCTTACATTAGTAGCATTTACCGCATTTTCAGCCGTAAGCGATCCACCAAAAGCACTAGCAACTACTTTTACCGCATTTTGTTGACCAACTCTGACTTTAATATCTGGCATTATCTCGTTACCCCTTCCCTTATAAGAACAGATCCTTCCACTACAAGTTCTTTCGTTTCATTGAGAGTAATTACAACATCATAGACATGTCTACCTGGAGTCAAAGTCGCAGTTTCTGCAGGAGTTAAACTAAGAAGAATTTTTCCCTGTGAAGCAGGACTAGGAATATTAGTAGTAAAATCTGTGGCAGTTGTAGAACCTCTCCACTTCCTAATTTGGGATGTAACAGCATATCCACTCAAATCAAATGCTGAATCGTCATTTCCCTCTAATGTAAAAGTCTGAGAAAAAGAACTCCCTGTGTTTATTACTAAATTACTCGTATAGACTGCAGCCATTAATTCTCACAGAATCTCTATATTCCTATTTAGGCATTGTATCTGTTAACTGTGTAATGAGAAGTTTCAATTCATCAATTTCTTCTCTCAGTTTATTTAATTGATCCTTATCCGATTTAGTAGCAGATATAGATCTCAATCTCTGTTTGTACTGAGAACCATTAGTATTAATAATAGCTCCCGTATTTTCGTCACGATAAAGATGTGAGTATCCCTCAACTCTTTGCATTATTTTAAAGCAATTGTACGTAAATCAGTTATCCTTGGTTCTTGTGCCTGATTGGTTCCAGACATTACTATCTTAATTCTATATCCTGTAAATTCACCAATATTATTTGCAGTAAATTGATATTCTAAAAATTCATTAGAAACACTAGCAGAAACAAATTCATCAGGAAGTCCACTATTATTAGCAGAATCTATTACTTGATCACCAAAACCATCTTCATCAGTATCTCTCAAATTATCATAACCAGGGAATAGAGTATATCTTTGATCTAATGTATTAGAATCTTTTTTGACTAAAGCATAAAGAACTCTAAAATCAGATGAAGCAGGTCTATTTGCAGAAAGAATAACCTTTAATGAATCGGCAGGTTTATCCAAAGTAATTAGATTTGAGACATAAATCGCACTATGATCATCATATAGAGAAGTTTTTACTAACTCATTAGTTGCATAATCAGAAGCAGGGTTATTTAACCTATTGCTTCTAAATTCTGTTTGTGCACGTCTTAAGTTAATTACTGGAGAAACACTCTCGTCAGAAGTTTTAAATTCTATAGCAGTAGTGAATGATTTATTCCTATCAATATTATTTAAATACTCATTCTCATTAACCTTAGAACATATAAGTCTTGGTGTGGTTAATTGATTTTCGGTATTTAACTGAACTGGTTCAAATCCTTGATCTTGGAACGAAACTTCATTTCCACCAATACTAGTTCCACTTATAGTTCTAATTGATGCCGTTGCTTCAGTAGCACTTGATGGAGTACGTAAATTATACGTTGGAACCACTGCATCGTACTGTATATTCTTAGTAATCTGAACTGAGTCTCCGCCTAAGAATGCTTGATTATCAAATGATAATTGTGGTTTACCAGTAGAATCGGTTGATCTATTAACACCATTTGCAGATCTATCAATCTCAATATAGTAATCATCAAATCCAATATCATGAGATGATATAATATGTTCCTTGTTTATTCTCCTTAGAGAAACACCATTAAGTTCATACTTCTCAACATAAGTTCCTGCATCATGAGGTATAATTTGAGTAGAATCGGTTCCTCTTCCACTAGCAGCAACACCCAAAGTTCCTTGGGTTGTACCAGAACCAACAGAATCATAAGAAATAATTTCATCACCAATTCTTACATATCCAGGATTAGTAGGACCAACTGCAAGACCTTCAAAGGTGTCAAAACCTGAAGTAGATCCTACACTAATACTACTTGATTCTGTCGTCGTCAATGCCACACCCAAATTAGTAGAATTACTATTTCCTCTAACATCCGTGACAGTTATTTTATTGTTTGTTGCATACATTCCATGATCAAACTGTGAAATGTAGATATGTTTTCCATCATTTGGAGTTCCATCTTCTACCAAATTTCCATCGTATAAAGTACCAACAACTTCTTGGATATTTCCACCACCATCAGTATATCTAAATGCTCCATTATTAATAAATCCTCCACTAGCAGCAGTTCCCTTTATATTAGTCAAGAATAAGGTATCAATTCCAGCAGTTTTAGCAGTAACACTAAGGAGTGCACCAGTACCTGTACCAGATCCAGAAGCACCTGCAGTCACAATACCAACAATATCACCCTGTCGATATCCAGTTCCATTAGCAGTGGTTACTATACCTGTAATGGTTCCATTTACATCAACAGTAAGATTACCTGTCCATCCTTGACCCTTTCCAGTAACTGCAAATGTTTCAACAGCAGATGCAGTTTGATAACCAGTTCCACCAGTAACAATTCCCACACGTGAAGCAGAACATCCAGTATCTACAATGGTTGCTGTAACTTCATCATCAGTAGCTCCGTGAATGATGGTTCCCCCAGTAAATGTAGAGAATCCAACAGTAAGAGTATCAATTTTAATTTGTCCAGTTTTTGGTAATGTTACAATTGGATTTGATCCAAGATGAGCACCAAAACCATTACTAGAATTTAAAGTAGGATTTGCAAAGAAAGCAGTACCACTACTCACAAACTTTGCTTTATATAATTTTAACTTCATATCCTGAAGTTGACTTGGCTCCCAAATTGAACCATTTTGTGACTTAAATAAACTACCAATAGCCCATTGCTCAGAATAAATCACAGCAGATGCATTAGGAAGATCTTGTGATTGTAATGTAGATGCACCCATGGTGGCAGTAAATACTTCGTACTCCATACTAGTTGGAGCAAGAAGAACAATCGCATATTCCTGACCAGGACCAAGATAAATTGGTTCTGGGAATACAACATTCGTTGCAACTGAACCATCAGTTGAAGTTGTAATTTCATTTGGAAGTAATGTAACACCTCTTCCAATTCTATTCCTTGTAGGAGTTCCTAACTCCATAGTTCTAACTTCAACTGTTACTGCTTTATTAGTAGTACTCTTATTGGCAAAGAATAAATCTACAGATGTTAAAAATATACCATTATCATCATCACCCAAAGATCCACTAGAATCAGGTGCTTCTATATTTGCACCAACAGTGAAAGATTGAGCTAAAGGATCCCAATAATCACGTATAGTGACATCTTGATCTTCAATCTCAATAATTTGACCTTCTATAGTAAGACTACCAACAGACCTATACCTAACAGCTGATGATGAAATTAAATTACTTCCAGTAGCAGGTTTTTCATTAATCGGACTACTTGTAAGTTTATAAGTCTTTGTTCCAGTTTCAATTGTGACACTTGGTGGTGGAGTTGTATGTGGATCACGAAGGAAGAAAGAACCTTGGACTTCTCCAGCACCATCTGGTTTCAATTGTATATTTTTAACGTAAGCAACTGCTCCACTAGTCTGTCCAACCAATCTTGTTTGATTAGTGATATATCCATTATATACACCCTGTGCTTCTGCAGCTAATGCAATGATATCAATATTTAATACTTTTGAAGTACTAGTATAAATTGCTTGTATATTTTCACTAGGAACATATGGATTGTCGGTGTATATTTTAGTAGGATTTCCAAAAGGCCCTTCTTTATGATTAGATGTCGCAACTCTTGCACTAAAGATTTCTTTTGGTCCACTATGATTTGTATCTATATAACCCTTGACTGTTTCTCCAACTTGGAAAGCAGTAGAAGAACCATAATTGATTCTTCCTGCATCACTCGCAATTTCGATCAACTTTGGAATAACATCTACATCACCATTTCCATCAAGGAACTGATAATGTCTCTCCCAAGGTCTCAATCCAGTGGCATTAAATGCAGTATTTCTGGATCTCATTAATGAATCTTCACCACTGAATATGATACCCTCTCTAAGAGTAATTGATCTATTACGAACAGTATATTCATTAAAGATATGTTCACCACCACTTCTAACTTCATGAGAACTAGTATCAGTATTGATCGTTGACTGTAAACCAGAATTCTGTATATCACTTACAAGAGTATTAAAAGTATCTGCGTCAAGATTTGATAAATTTAAATGAGCTATAGAAGATCCAAACTGTCTTCTCCATGTTGAACCTCCTGCATTAATATCAGCAATTCTACGACGAATAGCTTCTCCTTCAGTACCTACATCTTGTTGTATAGTTCTACTCCATGAATCAGATTCTGGACTTAATGTAATAGTTCCAGATGAGAAAGAAACAACATGGAATGGATTAACATTTTCTTGTTCTGTTGCAAAGGATTGTTCTACCCATGGAACTTCATCATATTGTAAAGTAACAGCATTTCCAGTCTTCTGAACATTTGGATCATATAAAGGATAATCTGTTCCAAAATCTAACTCTTCATCAACTGTACTTATAGCAGGTAAAAGTAAATTGCTAAGACTATTTCGAGTAACTAATGGTCTAATTACTTTATTACCAGTATCAACAGTTATACTTGATTTTCCTAAATCAACATGAGTATCAGTAATAAAACTATCTACAAAAAATCCACTCTTAAATCTATCTCTACCATAAGCATCTTGTATAGTCATTGCTTCAGTACCAACTTCCAATAAAGATAAGGTAGTTACAGTTTCTAAAGATTCTATTCTATCTTCTAAAACTCCAATATCACGCATTGTATATCTTCTATTATCAGCAAGAGTTATTTGTGCATGTCTTGGATTATAAAGATATGGTGGTAATATAATATCAGCCACTAACATAGAATCATTAGAACTACTTGGTGGATATGGATTTTTAGCAGGTTGTCCCTTCACTAATTGTAATTGACCTCCCACATCCAAATATACTTTATCAATTCTTCCAAGATAATAATCATACCCAACTAAAGTATTTTCATTTGTTGTAACTATGAATTTAGGAGTATTTGCAAATCCAGTGGTTCTACTCTGGAATGAGAATGGTGATGAATCAGTAGCAGTAAATGGAGATACTCTTGGTCTAAAGTCCAAAGTATCAGTTGCTCTTATTCCGCTATCACCAATCAATGGAATATCATTCGTATATCTATCCCCACCATAACTCAATACAGAGAATACATCTCCTGTATCATCAACAGGAACATCATAATAGTCTATTATAATTAATAATTGTTTTGATGGTATGGAAGTATTTTTTCTTCTAATAATTCTTGAATAATCATAATATTGTTCTCTTTGACCTTTATCAAGATAAAAAGAATTTGTAATATCACTATATTGACCATCAGTAGCTTGTGAATTAATACTCTCAATGCTAGTCTGAATATTTGATTCTAAAAATGCAACCTCTTCATTTACATTAAATACTCTCTCATTAAGATAGACTATCCCCAATCTATTAGTTCCACCAGCTGATGGTGTCGAACTATTATTTGTAACTACTCTTGCAATAGTACCAGATTCCTTTCCGATAATATTTTCTCCAATTTGTGCATTACTTAGAACATTTGCAGATGAAGGAAATTCTAAATGATCCAAAGTAGGTGCATTTGCATCAAGAGATTCATAGACTGCCAATACTCTCGAAACATCAGCAACATTTAAGGATATAGATTCATCCTGAACTCTCAAACCATAAGCAGTGCTATTATATGTCAACCCATCATTAAGATTGGCAACAGAACTACCAGACCCTACAAAGTTTGATTTATCTACGGTAACTAACTGACTTCTTTGATATTCCTTTACTTTACTCTGAATTCCTTGCTTCTCTGCAGTTACACTAATTACAGTATTAGCATCTGAATTGGTATTAGCAGTTCCTAATCCAGCAAGACTTAAAGAAGCACCTCCACTCAATAACTCAAATTTATCAGCAGTGACTGTGGCAAAACCAGTAGTACTACCAAAATGAACTGAATATTGACTAATACTATAAGGTTCGAAAAATGCAGTTGATATAGCTACACCACTACCATCTTTAACTGCACTTATAGAAGCAGTACCACCCATTCCAGATAAAGATTGTCCTGTTAATTGTGCAGAAACAGTTAAATTAGAACTAGAAAAATCTACAGAAGAAATATTTCTTTCTGGAAGTATTCCATATAAACCAACATTTCTAGAATCTAAAGATGATACAGCTTGGAATATCGGTAATCTAGCAGTATTATCAACAGATCCTCTATATACTCCAGTAACAGAGGAAACCGTAGCAAGAGGTAAATTTCTACCACCATCACCAACACCAGTTATTACATTATAATTAACATCATCATTAGTGTCTTTTTGATATGAAAGTATATCACCTGGTTTAATATTAGTAAAGATTTTTCCAGGACTTTCAAGTTTATTACCACCACTTATATCACCTTGAGTAATTCCATTAGGAAAAGGAATTTGTTGTAAAACAGCATCTGCTTTAAAATCTTGAGTGTATGAACCTGCTGCAGTCTGCTTAATAGATTTAATATCTCTAGGACTAAACTTAATAACCTCTTTAATTAAGTTTCCTTGTTTTTCTTCACCATTAATGGTGATTGGTTCATTCTTAAGATATGTTCCGTTAGTACCATCGACATTTATCCAGTTTGTACTTATACCTGATCTCACAGGATCGGTTCCAGCAGAAACGGAATATCCTTCAGCTCCACTATTTTTACCCTTTATATGATAACCAATAGTAACTTCAGAGGCTGTTAAACTATCATTTAATGCAACTCTATCAAACATCTGGACATCATAAAGACGCAAATCCCAAGAACTTGCTTGTCCATTGGATTGATATGTTCTAGGAGTGGCAGAATATACTCTAGCCTTTCCTATAACTCCTACAACACTAGTACCTTGTTGCAATTCTCCATATAAATCAATAACTTCTCTATATTGTGGTTGACCTGAAAGATTATTAACAACTAAATTATTCCCCATATTGAAAGGAACACTTCCTGTGGTTGTTTTTGTATCTCTTGGTTTAGGTACATCTATAATACTAGTACCATCTGTCGTTACATCATATCCCTTTACATAAGCTTCACCTTCAGAAATTTTAACACACATCAAATCATCTGATGGAATATTACCACTTTCAGTTCTTTGATTGGCATAATATATTCCACCATTACCTAATCTATCATTTAATGAATTGGAAACATTAACAGTAAAAGGTTGTAAAGCATAATTTCCAGATTCTTCATATGTTCTTTCTGCAAGATAATCTCTAATTATATTATACTGAGTTTTATTATTAATCTTCTTGATTTGTCCATTATCAGTTCTTGCAATTTCGATAAAATCAGTATCATTTTTATCTGTAAGTATTTTTTTAGATAGAGTTAAAGAAATTTTAAGTCTATCAGCACCTGGTGCAGCATAATTTGTAAATCCTTTTGCATTATCATATAAAGAAGAATCATCCTTAGCACCTATTATTATTTCATCAATTTTTAATCCAATTCTATAAGAAGGATTATTAGTATAATGATCGAGAATTATGGTTTGTTTATCTACACTTACAAAGGTTCCTCTAACAAAATAAACACCCTTTGAAATGGATACAGCAGAACCAATAGATGTGGCATCACTAGCTATTAAGGTTGCAACAGAAGTTCCTGCATTAATAGTAGTATTTCCATATACCAAACTTTCTTTTACTAATAATCCTTCACCATCCACAAATTTAATTTTAGTCGGATCATATATACCAGCAGTCTCATATTTTACATATATTGTTATATCTTCTACATCACCACCATCAGGTAATGCAATAAATTCTACGGTTGCTGATACACCAGTAACTTCTCCCTCTACAACTTTACCAATTAATTCACTAGTATAAAGAGATATATCAATGCCAAATTGAGTGGCATTTAATTTTACGGCATCATATGCAACATCAATAGTTACCCCACCAGGTATGACCTCAGATCCCTCTTTAAACATATGAGATCCAAATTCTTCTACCTGATTTTGAAGAATGGACTGTAGAGATGTTAATTCTCTAGCTTGTACTGGAAATCCTGGTTTGAATAAGACCTTGTAAAAATTATTACTTGGGTCGAAATCATCATAATAGGGACTGATATTTAAATCTTTTTTCTGTGCCATGTTACTTTAAAATTCCAGGATGATTTTGATGTCTTCTTTTTGCCTACTGTCTCTAGTGACTTCTTTTCGATTGTCAATATAGATGACATCACCAGTTGTTTTATTTATCTCAGGATCAGCAAGACCTCCTGTAAAATATACCCCAAGATCTATTTGTTTATCACCATCAGTTACTGTTCTTCCAGTAAATGCTACAGAAACATTAACATCAGAAGGGCCGCCAGCATATGCAAACTCAATACTAGATGCATTGGTAGACTGAAATCCTAATACTTTAGCATCACTACTAATACCAATATAATCAGTCTGATCTACATTATTTCCATAATATAATGATCTATCTTGATAATACTTTAAAACACCAGTCTGTTTGTCATAAGAAGCAACATACCCTTTAGCAACACCAGTAGTATCAGTACGTGTTTGTGTTATTTTACCTCCTATAACAAGAGCTGCACTATCAAATCCAGAAGGGTCAATTTTAAGTGCACCTAAAGATGAGTACTGACTACCAGTAAATATAGTATTATTATCGGTATATGTTGTTGGATTTCTTACAATTCCTACCTGAGAAAATTTCGTGTCAGTTGGAAAGTCCTTAGTCGAATCATCAAATCTTGCATAAACTAAAACTCTATCAGCACCCAATTCTTTATAGATATCATAACCATGACCTCTAGAAGGAGGAATAATAGGTATCAATTTAGCAGGATATTGAGTAGTACTACCAGCAGGAAATTGTGAGGGTTGGAGAAGTCTTAAATCAACCATACCATAAGTATAACCACTTCCACCTGCAGTAACTACAGTAGAAGTAATAACCCCACCTGAAGCAGTAACAGAAACCTTACCTCCAGTACCATCACCCAATATATCTAATGTTGTAGTGCCACTTGTATACCCCTTCCCACCATTCTCAATATAAACCGTTTTAATTTGATTTTGGTTTATATCAGAATCAGCTGATTCTCTGACATTCTGAATTTGAGAATCTGTTGAGGTTGCCCAATCATTAGGAACAACAATATATTCGGTAGAATCAAATTTTACAATATCACTGGGTGATATGGAAAATAAGAATTTCCAAATATAACCATCATTACTAGTTCCAGCAGCAGAGGGTTCTAAATCCGTAAAGGTTGGTTCATCTTTAGATTTATTACCTTTAGCAGTTATAGAATCAGGAGCTCCCGAACTACCATTTTCTATACAAATATAAACATTATAATCACTATTAACTACAAAATAATTTGCATCATATAATCTTCCAGTCTGGGAATTAGGTGCTTTATTATTGATACTATAGTCATGCCTATACATATCATAATAAGTACTTTCAGTCCATTCAACTTTTCTTACAACTCTTCTTATATTGTTACTAACAATTCTTTTCCCAAAAAGAGAAGTCTCCCCATATTGAGATTCGTACTGAAAATTATCAGTTGGGTTAGGGGGACCAGATGCAGAATTCCAAGTATCTGTTCTACCAAATCCAGGATCGGGAGTTGTAGGATTACTGAGTCCTAGAAATACATAATAAGAATTATTAGTATCTAGTACGGAATCTACAAAATTACCTGCATTAAATATTCGGAATTGATCTGTTACGACAGCAGACATATTAATAGTTTTTTAGATATTTATAAGAGTTTATAAAAAATTAATTTGGTTCAATTCCACCAGTGTCTCTAATTCCCTCAGTTCTTCTTTGTAATGTTGGGAAAGTGGTCAATCCAGAATTAACAGTATAGTTACTAACTGCAAATCCGACTGGTGAATTTCTAGTTAAAGTTCCAGCCAATCTACCCCATGACAATCCTCCTATTGGTACAGTTCCACTTGATGTTATTCCAGCATGATTACCCAAATACTCAATGTTACATTTAATGTGTGCATTTGCATCTGGTGAAGTTGCAGTTCCATCTACAGATATATGAGCAACACGATAGATATTATCTAAGAAGGTTGTTCCAACTCCAACTATACCATTACCAGATTCATAGACAGAACTTACTCCAGACCCAACTTGTGTATCAAATACGGAAATAGGATAACCTACACTTAAATCAGCCCATGAACCCGTATTAATACCAGTTGCATGGATCATAATGGCAATAGTTGTACCAATACCTACTGCTGTTCCAATACCAGTGACAATTCCAGAGAATCCCTTAACAGAAGTAATATTAGTAATCAATTCAGATTTATATGAAGGAAGAGCAGCAATTACTTGAGGTGGATTTGTAGTTGTATAACCCAATCCAATTCCTGTAATTGTTGGAGTTCCTGTAAGAACTCCATTAGTTACAGTAACAGTTGCTGTTGCAGTTGATCCTATACCAACTGAACCATCTGGTTTAATGAAGGTGCCTACACCAACTGGTGGTGCAGTAATAGAAACTGAAGTTGTTGCCCCAACATAACCAGATCCACCACTAACAATAGTGAGTGCTGAAATAGTTCCAGAAGCAGATACTGTGGCAGTCAATGCAGCAGCAACGGGATTGGTGTTATCTACAATAAATCCACCAAGAGGAGATGCAGCAGGTACGACATCATATGCAAATAAATCTGCATTATCAAGATATACTTCATTATCAGTTGTTGAGAAATCACTAATAATTTTTCCAGTTGGGAATATCAATGATTCTAAACTCTCTCTAGATTTATAAACTACTTGACCATTGATAACCCTATCAAATTTCTGTTTAGTCCAACTTAATGATTTTGGTTTAGTATCACTAATACCATCTCCAGTATACAAATTAGTTTCGATTACATCTGATGTACTCAAATCTGCAATAAATCTAGAAGTTTGATTAATTTCTGTAGGTGGATTTTGTTCGATGATTTTATTCATCTGAACACTATCACCTACCTTAAGAGAAGGAATAATATTAGTTACTAATGAAGTATCAAGAGATGGAGTTCCACGATAGAAGAATATTGCGACATCATCTACCTCTTTAGGAGCTTCTGTAAATACAAAAGATGTACCACCCCCAAACTCATAGGCAACTCCTGGTTCCTGAATAATTCCATTAACAATAATGAATAATGCATTAGCAAGATTCATATATGGGAAATCAGGATTGTCTGGCAATTCAAAACTTAAGAGATCTCCATCATATCTTAAATCAAATCTCCTCTTACTTCCATCCTGTAAATCTTTAATACTATCAATATAATCAAATTGTCCAAATTGCCATGCTGCAAATGGATCACTATAAACGTCCAATACAGTAAATTGACATTCCTCTATAGGACTGGAGAGACTAGCATCTGTAACTAATCCTACAGGAGCAAATACATCACCACGTTGGAATGCATATCCATTTCTTGCTATTTCCCACTTATTCACTGCAAACTGTGTAGATCCTACACCAACAGTAGAAGCTGCTGATACTTGTAAATCTAAAAGTAATCCAACTCCAGTATCTGTGGTAGTTCCACCTGGAACTGATAATCTGGATATTCCAGTAACCCCTAAACCAGCGTATGATGGTTCAGGGATGTTGATAACTGGATTCTGGTAATTGGTACCACCAGCACCAATAGCAAAGGTTAGAGTTCCACCAATGCCTATCGTGGCTGTAACTGAACCACCTGAACCAGCATTCTCACCAACATATACTGTAAATGTATCTGTATCATAAGCAGTTATAGCAGTTGCTATTCCTGAAATACGATCACTTGCTCTTGGATAGGTATGCTCGGTTGCATAGTCATCCTTAGAGCATGTAAGAGTAATCTTATCATTAGCAAATGTTACAGTATCACTAGTGGTTTTTCCATGATTAGGTAAAGATACCACCATATATCCAGTTGCTGGATTATAGTCAACATATGAAGGTGCAGTAGTATAACCTACTATAGTACCTGATGTAGCACTTACAAACTTATGAGTAAATGGTATATCTGTGACTCCAATAGAAACCGTATCACCATAATAACCAGATCCAAGATTAGCATCTCCATACCAAGGCATTACACTACCACCACCGACAAAAGTATGAGGTATTGAGTTAATTCCTACTTCAGTTGTAAATTTATTTGTAGCACCAATACTTACGATTGTATAATCAAAACTTGTGCTACCCAATCCTACGGCGGCATATGGGAAGATATTACTTGTTGTTCCTGAATATCCACTTCTAACAATAATTGCCTCTGTACCAATACCTACAAATTGATGAACACTAGTGGTTCCGACACCAACATTAACCGTAATTGTACTATTGGTTGTTGAATTGATGTATGTAGATACTCCTGCAATTGGATCGGTACCGTGACGTGGATAAGAATGGTATGTTGCATCAGCATCAGCATCACAAGTAAATGTCAAGGAATCAGTCTTAATTCCAATGAATTGACCTGCTGCTAGATAGTGATCACCAACTGTCAATACTAAGTCACCTGTGGTTTGATTATAATCAGCATCATATACATTGAATGATCCACTGCAAGTAAATTCTAATCCTGCAAGTTTTACTTGATCTACAATTCCAACCTCAAAGTTATGGGCATTTTCAGTAGTAATCTCTAAATATCCAGTTTCATTATTATAGGATGCAGTTGTGATAGAATTACTAGGACCTGTTGCAGCAGCACTGACAAGACTTGTAATGGTACCATTAGCATCAAGTTGTGGATAAACTTGTGCTGGTACTAAAGGAGCATATCCTCTACCTGGTGTGGATCCTAAAGATATTATTACACCACCTCTTGGTAACTGATTCTGATTAATATCAGTTTCATTAATGCTTACTGGATCTCCAATATTGGTAGAAATACCAGTAAACATTATGCTAGTTGAGATTCCTGGAGCAAACTTCCGATTAGGATCAGTAGTACCGATACCAACTAATATCTCATAATTATTTTGTGGGTTATTTTCTGCTGTTGGTCTTTGATATATTCCATTAATTAATGATATACCATTACCACCAGTATTTCCCATACCAATTACAGCAGATCCATTAACCTTTAGATCAAAGTTTGTAGCAATTCCACTAAACTCATTAGAAACATCATCATATATTTGATTACTAGTATAATCATTTCTTAGGAAAACCCTTCCATTAAACTCGGCAGTTGGCCAATCTAAATTACTACTATCTTTGATTACTTGAGGATTTCCTCTTGGAGGTTCTGTAAACCAAATATCCTGACCAAGAATTCTATATGAACCTTTATAAAGTTGAGCAGTTGTTGTATTAGTATGAGCAGTTGCTGCTGATCCAACAAAACCTCTCTCAACCTGAACTAGAGTAGTTGATCCTATTCCAACTGTGATAGGTCCATTAGTTGCCGTTCCTATTCCAATATCAAGAACTTTCACATATTCATCATCAATCTTTAATATATCATTAGGAGCTAATGATGATATTCCACTAACAGAGAAGATAGTCGAAGTGCTTCCTATACCAGTACTACCCAACACTGATTCTGGATTATTTTGTAATGTATGGCTAACAGGAGAGAATGCCAATGGTGACTGAATTACATCATTAATCGACAATACTGCTTTTGTATCAGCCTTTGCCATAGCAAATTGATGAACATTTCCAGTACCAACTCCGACAAATGTGACAGCTGCTCCTGCTCTTGTCGTTGATATGTAGAAACTGTTAGCATCGTTTCTAATAGCAAACACTGAAGATGGAAGTTGATGATGATATGCACCACTTTGATATTGCATTGCAGTGCTTCCAACACCAACAAATGATACTCCAGGTGTGTATATTAACTCTTCATCTGTTCTGAATAAATGTTTGTCAATACTAAAGAGACCTGTAGCAAGATTAACGACACTAGAATTAGGATCAAAGGTTTTTGCAAAAATTGGTGTTCCATCATTCTTTAATGTGAAATTCGTTCTATCAATTCTTAATCCATTAATAGCATTATAATAGTGTGCATTAATAGACTCATTTGCTTTACCATATTCAAAGTCATTAATCAGAGGGATATTATCAGTGTCAATATCAGTATACACACCTAAAGTAAGAGCATCTACCTGAATGCTATTTGATGCATATCCATTTTCTGGTGTAAATGATAATGCAAAAGTACCACCACTTAATACTCCAGTAAAGACTCCAATAGGATTAACTGTTCCTATTCCAGCATTAGACAAGAATGGGCCAGTTTGTACAAAAGTATTGGTAGTATCATGGTTAAATTTAACTTCAGATACAATTCTTGTAGATCCGACACTAACCTGAACTATAGATTTAGCAGCATTAAACAAATTCGAATCAAATTCAACAATACTTGTTGTTCCTACTCCAACTGCATAATTAGATTGATAAAGTGCACTTCTTTCAGAAGTTTCTGCCTGACCAGTTGCAAGGAATCTATATGTTCCTATTCCAACAGAAGTTTTACCAAATCCAACAATATTAGAACTAATTTCAATCTCATCAGTCAAATCATTCTCATATTGTAAAGAGAATACGGATCCATCAAGATCTCCACTAAAGGATCCCATTAACGTACCTGAATATCCGTCTATAGGATTATGAGTATCTAAGAAATATTCGGAAGTATAAGTATCTGTTCCATCATGAGTAACATATATTTCCACATAATTCATTTCATCCGTTGTTTTATTCACCAAATGATTCTGAACATGAAAAGAATCAAACTTAGTAGAATCTACTTCTATAATTGATGTAGTGGTGACACCAGAAGTGGCGGTTGTAGCAACACCCACAAATCCAGTTTTATTAACAAATCCTATTGGGAAAGTTCCAATACCTGTAGAAGAATCAAAAGTTTTCTTAATTTCTTTTAAATCATAATCATAATCATATGCATTTGGATTTGGTGTAAATCTAAGAACAGATGCACCCAATGAATTTGTCGCAATACTGAATCTTCCGATATTATAATCATCCTCTAAATTAGATTTTTCTAATAAAACATTATTTGTTCCATTATTCAATAAAACTAAATCAGTAGTCTGAACATCAGTAGCATCTAAATTAGTAACTCTATAGAAAATATTCTGATAAGGAACAATACTTTGTAACTCAATAAGATCTAAGTATTCACTTGGATCACCCTCAAGATTGGAGAATTGCTGATTGATATTATCAATCTTAAGAACCTCATTACTTATAGCAACAGAATAATCAGATAAAGCCTTATTTTGGAATTTTATGAATCTAGATTGAGTAGCACTATTTCCATAATCATATGCCTCATCATAATCATTAATAGTCCAAACTTTAGCATCTTCTACAACATCTTGTATTATAATTGAGAAATCAGTACTAGATGTTCCAACTCTCCAAGATCCATCTGTAGATATTCCACCAGTAGATCTTGTTGTAGAACCTATTCCAACATCAGCAAAATTCTTAAGTCCACTAGTGTGAAGTAATGAACTTACTGGACTTCTTAATTCATCAAATCCTTTTGTACTCTTAACAGTATATGAAAGATTTTGATAATAATCATTATCAGGTATTACCTGAGTATCTAAATCAAGTTTTCCAATATCATCAGACCATCCAATATTCTTCTTAACCGAGAATTTAACAGTATATTTTCCTAAGTTCTCTTGAACACTAGAAATAGTGGCTATTGATCCTGAAGTTTGTCCAGTGACAATATCACCAACCTTTAACTCATAACTACCAAATACTTTAATAAAGTCATCTTCAGAATGAGTAATTACTAATCCTATTACAACCTCATCTAATATTAGTTCTTCACCAATAATAAATTGATTAGATTCTTCAACTGTAGTGAATGATGGATAATTATTCTTATTAATGATCATTGCAAATGAACCTTGATCAGTTACTGCTATTCCAGTATTAGTGGATACACCAATTGTCTGAAGATCTATTGTAACGCTATCAAGTGTACCAGTAGCATAATTAGAAACTCTACCAAATTTGTATCCATAATCAGCACTATTAAATCCAGATCCAGCTGTACCAACACGATTGACTCCTTCTATAAAGACTTCATCATTAACCGAGAATGGGAGAGGTGAAAATCCTGATGAAGGTGTATCTATGTAACATGTAAATATTCCAGTTGAGTTAGAAATAATCGATGAAATACCAACTCCATTGTCATTATTGATGGTGAATAATGTAGTAGGTTCATCAGGAAGACCATTTGGAGGACTTATAATATCAACTCTAGAAATAGCAGATCCTGTTATGAATGGACGAAGAATACCTCTATCAATTTTTTCTCTTGTCGTAGAATTTACAATAACAATATCTGGAGCATCTATGAATCCAGATCCACCACTAGTAATACTAACAACACCTATAGTATTGGAATTTTTAATAGAAATAAGAGGAGATATTAATGCAGTTGGTTCCAAAGTACTATCTGCAGAATACTCAAATCCTTGATTGATAATTCTTACTTGCTTAACATTACCAATAGTTTTTGATTTTGCAATAACATAACCACCAGTTCCTTCTGTAGAAGATGATCCAACAAAATTAGGCAATTTCTTATAATTAACTCCACCAGAAACAATAGAGGCAGCATGAATACCACCTGTCTCATTTAAAGACTTAGTAGTATATGAAATAGAATCACACTCAGTATCAGAATATGATAATTTTTCTGGAACTTGATTTAAAGTGAAGTCAAATGAGGTAGTAGCCACTCCAACAACATTATATGAATTGTTAAAGAGACTATCTACAAATGTTATTTCAGAATAATTAGAAACTTCAGTATCTGCTGTACTAATAAATCCAGATCTTTCGAGAGAGTAGTACAACTTAGATGGATAAGACGAATCATGATTAAGTGTAGTTGTAGTTCCACTACTGACTATACTGAATGTATTTGTAGTAGATCCTGTAGATACGAAATTATTCTTAAATTCATTATCATAGTAGAATTTTAAATTATAATTTGATAAAGAGGAATCTGATAAATCAAATACTAAGTTATTATTTTTAACAACCTCAAGTTGAGGATTAATTTGATAGAACTTACTAGTTCCAACACCAGCTGCTGTAATATCAACAACTTTTGGTGGGTTAGATAAACAATCTACAGATGTTTCTGATAATTGAATGAAATTCTCATCAACAACGTATGTAAAGTATGAACTATTAGTAGTTAATCCAGTAGGGAATGTACCATCAGAAATTGTATAGAATACCTTATCACCTCTTTTAAATCCATGATTATCAATTCTAATAGTGTCAGCAGCAACGTCTATATTTGTGTAAGATGTCTCAACTGGATCAATCAACATATAACCCGTTTCAGAGTCTCTTACAACCCTTACAGCAGTAGATGTACCAATCCCAACTGATAGGTCTGGTTTAATATCCAACTTAATTTGGTCTCCAAATTTTAAATTGGATGTGGCAACCGTAGATATTGCAACTGTTCCTGTTATTTTCTGAAGTTCTCCAGTTATTTGTGAATAATTGGTTGTGAATGTATACTTATCATCATAATCAGCACCACCAGCAGTAAAGTAAAGGTCTTTAAAATCACCACTAGTTGTACCAATACCTGTTTTTATACCAATGGTATTTGGAGTGACATCAGCAACATAAACAGTTGATGGAAGACTGAATGTATCTGTAGTATTTCCTGTAGATACTACAATGTTAGCTTCACCACCCCTATCAAATGTTAATTCCTGATCGAGTTTGAATGGATGAGCCTCAAGATAAATTCTTTGAGTCGGTATATTTCTTGTAATTATTTCTGTAGAACCAAAACGGAAGGAAGTTTTATGGGTGACTCCTGAAGTTACACCAAATCCAACTGATTGTGTTGGATTAAAGTAAACTATATCATTTACTTCTGATTCGAAAGAATCTGTTGTTTTCTCAATAGTAAAAGAATCTGGAACATAGGTTATGGGTGAAGTTATACTGTGAGCAAGTCCTGTTGATCTTACAACTCTCAATGCTTTAAGATCTTTATAGATATCAAGAATTTTTAGTACTTCAGTATTTGTTCCACCAATTTCAGCAGTGCTTCCTATTGAAAGAGAATTTGGTATTGAACTAACATATATTTCTGTTGTTATTCCCGTTGCAGATGGTGTTATCTCC
>TARA_B100001113_G_scaffold169285_2_pt1 | contig 18578 bp, 15 predicted proteins | sample TARA_B100001113 | Tara Oceans TARA_B100001113 (sample SAMEA2622402) | marine metagenome | biome: marine biome (ENVO:00000447); feature: deep chlorophyll maximum layer (ENVO:xxxxxxxx); material: "saline water (ENVO:00002010), including plankton (ENVO:xxxxxxxx)" | depth 50 m | reverse complement strand
GCCTGCTTCTCTGCCTTTGCCTTTGCTTCAGCAGCCTTCTTCATCTCTTTCGCCTTTGCTATTGCTGCCTGTTTGTCGGCTTTTGCCTTGGCAGCAGCAGTTTTTTTTGCCTCTTTCGCTTTGGATATTGCATCCTTTTCGGATAATTTATCATTTACAGATACCTTTTCTTGTTTGGTTATTTTCCCAGTTTCTTCTTTTTTGGTATTGACGTATTTTCTACTCATTGCCTCTAATAATTTATCGTATTTTCCTTCATATTTTTCCAGAAGTTTAGGAATATTCTTTTTCCTTTTTTCGTATTCCTCTCCTTTGAAATTATTTTTATAAATCAAGTCAATCTCTTTCTCAGCTTCTTTCCTATTCATGTCTTTGCCTCCGAAGAAATTTCACTTTGCTAATGAATGATTCTATCACTGCCCGCCTCTGTGTTAGGCTGTCTTCCACAGACCAATTATATTTAGAATACGGAAGATATCTCGTTTACAGCGTATACGAACTGTGAAAAGACAGTAATCATGCCACCTCTGGAGATAAATTAATATTACCCCATTTCTTATTTTTTAATACTCCAATCACATATGACACTTTCTCTACATGAATTTCTACTGTCGTACTATTATCATCTTGAAATACACTTCCAACAGCCAACTCAGGTATTTTTGTGATATCAATAATCCAATCACAAATTATTTTCTTTGATACTTGCTTATTACCGACTCGAAGTTTTACTTTGACCATTCCAAAAGAATCTGATACTTCTCCCCAATCATCTCTTTTCTTTACTGGATCTTTGTCAAAACTATCATTCAGTTCTGGTACTTCTACTAATGGAATCTCCATATTCCATGTGGATGATATCCTATCCAATGCCGAAATATCTTCTTTTGTCACAAAACTCCATGATTCTCCCTTTTTACCCATTCTTCCTGTGCGCCCAATTCTATGGACGTAGGACTCCGTATCATCTGGTAAATCATAATTTACAACATGGGTAATTCCATCTACATCTAGTCCTCTGGCAGCTACATCGGTTGCCACAACAATTCTAACCCTCCTATCTCGAAATGATTCGAGTATTCTCTCCCTTTTGTTTTGTGCAATATCACCATGCAAACCTATGGATTTGATACGTGCTCTATCTAATCTTTCTACCAAAATATCTACCATACGTTTAGTATTTGCGAATATTAACATTTGATCTCCTTCATGTAGATTGGAAATTATTCTTCCTAAGGCCCATAATTTATTCATTCTTCCAATTTGAATACCATATTGATCTATTTCGGGAACCTCTACTTCCAAATCATCACTCATTATATGTATCGCATCAACCATAAATTCATTGGCTGCATCTAATATTTCTTGAGGAAATGTCGCACTAAATAGCATGGTTTGTTCTCTATTAGCCATTTTTTCAAAAATCCATAATACGTCAGGGAAAAATCCCATATCTAACATCCTGTCTGCTTCATCAAGACAGAAAATCTTAACATTTTGAAGATTAAGATATTTTCTTTTTGTCATATCAATTACTCTGCCCGGAGTTCCGATGACGATATCTGCCCCCTCAGTAAGTCGCTTTGCTTGTTTTTCCAGATCAACCCCTCCATATACTGTCTGTATCATTAAACCTTTATTTCCTTGTAAAGAATCAATCTCTTCTGCTACTTGTACGGCTAATTCTCTAGTCGGACACAATATAACCGCTTGTACTGAACCTAATGGAGAACATTTTTCCAAAAGCGGTATGCCAAAGGCGGCTGTTTTCCCGGATCCCGTCTTAGCTTGCCCAACTATGTCCTTGCCTTTACGTCCAATAGGAATGGCCTCTAATTGTATTTCTGTAGGAGTCTTCCATCCCTTGCTTTCAATAGCCGATATTATTTCAGAATCTAAATCCCATGTAGAGAAAATATCGATAGAATTCATTTAATCGCCTCAGAAGGTTTCTGCATCTTTGATTTCCTTCTGAAGTTCGCCCATCCAATATTTTTTACAGTTTTCCCTAGTCAGGAATTGATCATCACTGGAAAAACTATGATTATAGTGTCCTTTGTCTGCAGTTGAAGTTTGTTCTTGATTTCTTTTATGGAACTTTTGTAATACATGATTCTTCATATATTGTCTAAATTTCAATCTTTTTGACCTATTTTCGCTATCCCAAAGTTTGTCGAACTGAGATCCCTTCTCATCAAAATCATCATTCATCTTGAACCCTCTCTGTTTCGCCGACCCAACTCTTGTTTATCATACTCACCCTTGACTAATTTATCTTTTTTAATAGGTTTTTGTTCTTTTTCTAAATCTTCTTCGACATATTCCAAGGGTGCTAAGAATCGATTTTTTTCAAGTTCTGTTCCTTCCATAGTTATATCTATCGACAATGAGGTTAGCTTCTTACGTAACTCAGGATTTGTTTCGTGACGTAATAATTCTTCAGCAATTTCTCTTAACCTGTCCCCACTCAAGATTATGGATAATTGACTCACACATGCTTTTCGCATTTCAACATCTCTCGATCTAGAACCATCAATTATCATTCTCGTGACCCTTGGATTTTGTACGTCTAATTTCTTCAGGGTTCTAATAACATTTTTTCTTATTATTTTATCTTCTTCTCCAATTACGGCCTCTATCAATATTATAGCTATTCTTGGTTCAGAATTTGCAAGTGTAGCAAACGTCTGAGATGCATTTCTACGGACCTGTGTATCTTCATCTTGAAGTGACCAACTAATCAAATCCCAACCACTTGCACCACCAGAAGATGCGATTGTTTTGAGAATTTTTGATCCTCTGCGACGCAGATCTTCATCTTCTTCTCTAATCAATTCATCTAGATGTAGGCAACCGGCTTCCGGCCATCTCTTTGCTGTCAATCTCAAAGCCTCAAATGCATCATTTCTGCATTCTTTTGATGAATTCCGCAATTCTCTTCTCAGGATGCTTTCACATCCAGATGGGAAAATTGGTGCTAGAAGTTTTAGACATTCTCTAGAAGCTTCTCTCACTGATTCATTTTCATCAATTAATCTATCTGAAAGATATTGGAAAATAGAAACACTTTTTCTCAGAGAAAAAGATGGCATGGCCTTCAATGCAGCTATTCGAACATCTGGATAATCATCATCAAGAGCATTTAGTAACTCCTCATGCGCCCTGTCGACATCTGCATCCATAACTCTATTAAGGGCTTTTATTCCATCAATTCTTCCAGCAAAACCACCTCTCCCTTCACTCAGTGGTAATTCAATTTTCTTCACACGCCCACTTGCAAGAGGTAGTATTTCGATAACGGGTATTCTTTGCCAAGGGCCAGAATTTGGCAAGAGCATTCTGATGTCTTCATCTTTGTAAGAAAGAATGCCTTTACTAATCGCCTTGCCCGTACGTGGGTCTCTAGCAATGTAGTTACCAGGCATTTATATCGAGCCGCGCACAACAACTACACTATTCAACCAAACTAATTTTTGTTCATTTTTTTATGTTAAGTTTATTACTTTGTTTTCAAAGGAACATATGTGTCAGATAGTAATACGGAAATCTCAAAATTATTATTTTCAAGTTTCTCTCCTCAATTTCCTAAAATATCTAAAACAGACATAGTCAGACTATGGTCTTTAGAATTGCAGTGGTTCAATCCTAATGATGCCAATTTGGTACTTTCCCATTTGTTGGATATGAATTGGATAATAGAATCTGGTGATTTTTTGTATCCAAATTCCAATGTTAATCTATCTCCTCCCATACTTGGTTGGCAACCAATCTTACGAGATATCTTGCATTCGTCTGTTTATGATTTAAAATCTGCTCCTATTCAAGATGAAACAGATATTATCACTGTAAAACAAAAAAAACAAGATTCTCACGATTCCGATAACGAATTGAAAAGCGTTGAAGATAAGACAAATATTTTAATTAATTATGTTTCAAAAAAATCTGGTTTGACAAATAGAGAAGTAGTAAGGAGATCACAAAGAAAAAGAAAAGCATTGGGGCCTGTGACTTTGTGGCTATGTGTTTCGCTTTTAGCACGGGAACAAGGTCTAGATATGGAAAAAATCAATCAAATACTAGAAAAATAAATCTTTAAAATATTCAACATTTTTTACTTTCAAAATATAATCTGAGTATGTATTTTTAGTCTATATTTTATTAATAGCTATTCTATTTTTTCTCATGTATTTCAATCAACGCTAAAAAGGGGACATCGCTCGGCGGGCACATAGGGGATTGTTTATGGTAGGAAAAAACAAAGTGTGTACTTCATCCGGAGTGCCACTAGTTAGTAATCGAGATACGAGCTTTAAGTGTCCAGAATGTGGTTATGTCATAGGCCGTAGTGAACAATGCAGAGTCCAAGGAATCAAGTATATTTGCCCAGATTGTGCTTTTACAGGCCCTTAAATAAAGTAGGTTATAGTATGGGACAAGTTGTTGTTAAGTACAAGGTTACTATGGATCAGCCAGAAGATGAAATGCCGGATTATGAAGGAATAGCTGGTTTAATAGATAATTTACCTGAAGTTCAAATGGTGGAGATTAAGCCACTTGCCTTTGGAATGATGTTCATTGAAGTTCAAGCAGTCTTAGGAGAAGGAGAAGGAATAGTTGATGGTTTTGAAGATAAAATTCGATCACTCAATCCTTTAGTAAGTCAGATAGAGACTTTAGAGATGGGACGACTTTAATTAGTTCCAACACTATTTTTTATTAGTAATGATCCAATGGTGATTTCATAAATTCCCTCATCAATACTGTAGCATATGTCCCAGGAGGAAGGGAAAATTTCAGTTTTAAGCATGCCCCATCGGGATTCCATCTATCTCCTTCTCTATTTCCTTCTATCCAACGACTGGAAGTTAGATCGTCAACTTCTGGAGCCTCACTGACGCTAAAATCTCTGAAAAATACTGAAAGCGGCCTCCTAGTACCAGAGGATGTCAATCTTGGTATTTTTTCAATCCTCCAATCCACTTTGTCAAGTTTACTTTCCTTCAATGCTTTGTTTTCTATCACTCCTGGATTTTCTTTAGCCATTGGAGAATCTAATCCCGGTAAAGGCCCAGTAACAACTAATCTGCTAGATTCACAATTTCTTTTACATCTTTCAAGATTAGTTTCCGAAACATATGCCATTTTTCCTGCATCAATTCTTCCATTAGGATTTACAGGTGCAACAATATCTCCCAGAGTTGGGTGAATTATTGGCAGATTTTTCTTCATTCTTTCTCTCAATGAATAATTAAACGTCAAGGATTGAACTGAATGCACAGTAAGTAATTGTAAAGAATTTGGTAGAGCCATGAACGCAGCAACATAATCTTCACGCTTCTCTCGTAACTTTTCTAATATATTTCTTTCATAACCAAGGTGCTCAGGAATTATTTCCAGGCATGCCTCTATGTCTCCCGTTTCTCTCCACATTCTTCTAAATTGTACTACATCCTGATTAGTATTTTTTCCCTCCATCCCCAAATAAAGATCAATTGCCTTTTTATAATCTCCATTAACTACAGCTCGTCCTACTTCTGGAGTTACAGGCCTAGTTGAACCAAATCTTTGCGGTCCTATCCAGTTGGGAAATGCATCAGCACCAAGTTTTGCTGTCATATCTTCTCTAATTTGTTTAACTCTCTTCATAGCTTCTTTGCCATCTAGTGGGAGGCCTTCTGAGTCACAACATCCGCGAACAGTAATTGTAAATCTATTTCCATCGTGATCACTCATACCAATTTTTTGATGAGTTCTACCTATAATTTCTATCGTACTATCTGGAATTTTTATTTTTTCAACTTTGTACATAGGAGAATCTATTACCACAATCTGAGTTGTAACCGCTCTTTTATCTTTCATGCCTGAAGAGAAAATCCTGTTCCTACTTATTCCACACGCTTTGGAAAGCCTCTTCAAAAATCTATTCGTTTCCCAGTTAACCATGGTTATCCTTGCTACTGTAAACCGACCTTTGGGATCAAGAGCAGGTATTTTTGATATTTCCTCTACTCTGAAATCCTCAACTCTGGATTTTAGAATCCCTCCAATGCCATCATTATCAGATGTCCATTCAGACAAGCCAAGACGCCCTTCTAGAGAGCTATCTTTCAAGACTTCACCGCCTCAGAGTTTTATGTTAGAAATTTCTTTACTCAATTCTTTACAAAGATCTTTGAAAACTTTCTCAGCCTTTTTTCCCTTTTCCGTTCTTATGAATATCTCCGGATCATCTAAATCAGGATGATTTTGAAAGTAATTTGCATATTCAACATCTTTACTGCCATTAAGTCTTGACCTAAACATTTGTAATGTCGTATGACTTTCTCCAGTTATTCTAACTCTCAACTCTCGACCTTCATTTTTCAATACTTTGATTGGCATAAGACGACCTTTCGACCTGCCTCTCCTTTTTGAGTCCTTTCATGTCATTATTAACAATCTTCGATTCATATTGACCCTAAGTTATACATCAGCATCCTCAGCGGAACGCATGGCAGTTGCTGACCAACCGTCGGAAAAGTTTTCTGAACTTTTTGAAAAAATGGCTTTTCCAATAGTCATAATAAGTGTTTTAGCCACAATTTTACTTGCTAGTTTCCTTACTCCTTTGCCAAATTTTTCTACTGATTTATCTTCATTTGCTCCAAATACTGAATACGATGAGGCTAAATCTACTATTTACAATGAAATTACACAATCTGGAGAACTTATTTACATCAATATTGAAGCAAGTCAGGATGATTCGAGTGTACTTGAAATCGGCGCATTACAACAGCTCAATACAGATTTTACAATAATACAGAATTATTCTGAATCTAATGGAAATTTTATCAAATCTCAACTTAATGCTGCTGATATCCTAGAAAGAGCAATTGAACAAAGTAATTATTCCGGTTCTTTATATGATTTTGATGATTGGCAGGATTTACTCAATTCTGTATTTGTCAATAATGAGAACTGCGAATCCTCATTTTCAAATGATGAAGAAAATGTAGCATATGCATCTTTTGCATCTTCGGTAATGTTGCATCAAGACTTTGATTTTGAATCTCTATGCGATTGGCTACTAGATGGGACTGGTAATCCATTACCTCATGCATCGAGTACTTTATGGATTATAGAAATGAATGGTAATTTAGATGAAAATGAAAATCTCAAATATGCTGATGCAATTAGAGATATGTTAAGTCATGATAGTGGTGATTCTTCAAACGAACCGCTTGAATATGGCGTAATTTCTGATTCATTAATAAGCAATGATATCAATGAGTCTACACTTGATAATTTGATCTATTTATTCATTTTAGCAATTTTGATAGTCGTTCTTCTTCTTGCTCTTACCTTCAGGTCATTTATGATGGTAGCAGCTCCTCTTCTTGGTCTTTCAGCATCTTTGGTATGGACTTATGGAATTATCTCTATGTTAGGTTTTGGATTTACAATCCTGGAGGTAGCCGTAGCCCCGGTTGTATTGGGACTTGGGATAGATTACTCTATACACTTACAAACCGGTTATGATAAAGCACGATCTAAAACAAATAGTGCAGCAACAGCGTGGATACAATCTTTTATGAAAATAAGAATGGCGTTATCTCTTGCTGTAGTAACTACTGTATTTGCATTCTTGGCAAATTCATTCTCTCCCTTGCCACCTCTACAGGCCTTTGGATTTACTTTAGCATTAGGTGTTGTTTCAGCCTTTATTGCAAGTACCGTCACAGTTGGAGCTGTACATGTCGTAGTGGAAAAAATAACTGGAGAAACTCATTCACGTGGCATTAAACTTGACTACATTGCCGATAAGGCTACTGATTTTCAAAGAAATAATACGGTTAGAGTACTATTGATGGTTGTTTTGATAACTACTGGATCTGTTGTAGTTGCTGAAAATGGACTAGATACTAGTTTTGAATTAACTGATTTCCTATCAGAAGATGAAATGGAAATAATGCAGGTAAGAAATGAAATATATGATTCTTATGAAATTGATGCTTTGAAATCAGTCAATATTTTGATAGAACCATCAAATGACGAATTATCATTTAATGACGAAAGAAGAATTCTAACTTCACTAAGAGGATTCGATCAATCACTTCCAAGAATACCCTCAGTCGTATCGACTCAGGTATCCGGTTCTAGTAATGAATGGCCATCTTATGATAGTTTATACCTAATCCTCAAAGATATGTTGATACAAAGTGATGAGTTTGGCCAAAGAAATAATTTAGAATTATTTGGAAATGAAATAGCAACAACAGAAAATTTCCAACATGGAGATTTAACTGGAGCAGTCATTGAATTATTATCCAATGATAGTGTTGGAGATCAATTAAGAGGTTTGTCTTGGGCAGATAGAACTGAACTATATGTTGCACTAGACGAATCAAATTCTGCAATTAAATTCTTGTCAATAAGAGTGGATGTCGAAGCCGAATCAAGTACAGAAGTAGAGAATATTGCTAGAGAGTTCCAAATGGAAGTAAATATAATCGAAGAAGATATAGGAGGTAATGCATACCTAGATGGAAACCTAATAGTTCTTTCTAATGTTCTTTCGGGATTAATATCATCTATCTTGTATTCTACTGCAATCAGTCTCGCAGTTTCTTTAGCGGTCTTAGCAATCCTCACGAGAAGTTTTGGTCAATCATTAGTTGTGATTTTACCCGTTGGTTTGGCAGGATCATGGGTAGTAGGTTCAATGGCTGTATTGGGTATAAACTGGAATGTTTTAACGATAATGATTACAGCATTAACCATAGGTCTTGGTATTGATTATTCAATACATGTATGGAGAAGATTTGAAGAAAATAGAAGGGAAGGGATGAAAATATGGCCTGCAATGAGGGATATGTACTTGACTACTGGGGCATCATTATTAATTTCGGCAGGAACTACGATTTGTGGATTCATGGTTTTGTTATTATCTCCAATCCCTGTCATTAGAGATTTTGGTATTGTAAGTGCTATTTCGGTTGCCTTTTCATTATTATTGGCATTACTGGTATTGCCCGGTTTATTGGCAGCCGAAGTCCGAACAAGTAATGGCAATGGAAATCAGTGAATTTATTTCTTTTTTAATCTTCTAAATCCTTTCACCGTGGGAGTCTCATCCATTTCTGAATTTTTTACTAATACGTCTATTTCTTCTAGATGCTCCTGTACCTGCTGATAAGCAGTTTTCCCTTGTGCTCCTTTTTTGACTCTCGGTAATTTATTTTGACAAATGAGATATGTCTCAGAAGACGATTTTCTACTTGCTGTAGGAGCATATCGTTGCACATTCGAGAATCTTTGTTTTGCGGCCTTCATCAAACCTTCAATTCCTGTCCCTTGGAATATTTTTGTGACAAAATTCCCTCCAGGCGTTAGCATCATCATTGCCTTATCCAATACAAGTGTTGACAATTCTAAGGATATTGCTTGATCTGTATCATATCTGCCAGTTAACTTTGGCGAAATATCACTAATTACTGTATTTAGATTTCTATCTCCTAACAGATTTGAAATTTCCTCTAAGGTAGAATTCTCCGAAATATCTCCTATTATTATCGAAGCACCATCTATCGGAGACGTAGATAATAAATCCACTCCCAAAACAAATCCATTTTCTCCTGCTTCTTCGACCGCTACTTGCGTCCAACCTCCCGGATGACAACCTACATCAAGGACTGAATCTCCCTTCCTAATTATTCCAAATTTATCTTGTATTTGCTTTAATTTGTATGCCGAACGGGCACGATATCCCTTTGAACGCGCCTCTCTTCTCCATGGATCGCGACGATTTTCTTGGTACCACCGCTTACTCATAGTTGATGGCGCTAAGACATTAGGTTATGAAAGGAAGCACCCTAGGGTCATTTGTAATGGCATTCGCGCATCGTTTAATGATATTCATTATCGCGCTTTTATTTCTAAGTAATTCAAGTTATGCTCAAGAGGATGAAGAAACTTATTGGTCAGAAAAAGGAGGATATTCAGTAGTTATGGAGCAATATACTGCAACATGGTGTGACGTATGCGCTTCTGTGGATTCTTGGATGCCCCAATATACAGAAGCAAATGGTAATCGAGTTATTAGGCTAGCATTTCATGATTCTATTGACGATCCTTTAGGTACTGAAATAACTGATTACAGGCTCGCAAAATATTCAGATAAACTTGTCGCTCCTTCTTTTTGGTTTGATGGTCTAATCACTTCTGGCGGTGCACCTGATACAACAACATTACACAGAAGTTTACTTTCTGCAGAAAATGAAAGGAGGGGAGATACTGAAATTAACCTAAATTTATCTTTAAATTCTAATGAATTAATTATAAATTCTCAATTATCTAATTGGGACACTACTACAGACTCAAAAATTTTTTTCTTAATTTTGGAAGATAATGTATTGGTTTCTGAAAATATAAATTCAAATGATATAAAAATACACCATGATGTTGTATTTGCATATAATGAAATTTATGTCAATGGCTCTTATGAATGGGCTCATCCCAATGAGTCATGGACTACAATATCTTATCAGGAAAGTAATTTTACATCTAAATTTCTGTTGCCAGAAGATAAATTACTTGAAAATCTGGAAGTAGTAGTTATACATGAGTCAGTCTCTAACAACAATACAAATTCAAAAATATTAGGGGCCATGTCAATTCACTTGGGTGACGAAAATACAGTTAAAAAGACAAATATTTTCATACCATTTTTGGTAATAATATGTATCTCAGTAGTTCCTATTTTAATCCGATCTCGTCGATCAGATTAATTACACAATCCCTGATCGTTTCTTCAGACATTCTAGTAGGTTCAAAACCTGTTCCTAATAATTTATCAACATTCAGAAAGGTCTTAGGGACGTCTCCTGCCCATCCTCTTTTTCCTCCAGTATATTCAATTTTTACATTTTCAAATTTACTTTCTTCTACAACTATTTCTGCTATTCTTCGTACCGAACAAGTATCCCCCGTGCCCAAATTGAAAAGATTAACATCATTATTTGTTTTTTCAATCAGATGTAGCATCGAATTGACACAATCATGTACTGACATGTATGATTTTTCTTGAAAACCATCTCCTAAAACTTCTAATCTATCCGGTGTCTTCTTTAACTTATGGATAAAGTCAAAAATTACTCCATGTGTCCCTCTAGGGCCAACAATATTTGCAAATCTGTGAATCCATGCTTTGCCTCCAAAAGTACCTATCCATGCCGTTATTAATGTCTCACTTGCGATTTTCGATGCACCATAAAGAGATATTGGAAGTAATGGGCCATATTTTTCTGACGTTGGCATCTCTTTTGCTTCTCCATAAATCGCAGAAGAGGATGCAAATGAAATATTTTTTACACCATTAACTCTCATTGCTTCTAAGATATTATATGTAGCCATAGTCCCTTGTTTGAGATCGGTATCTGTCACTTCGGTACCTAGCCTTATGTCGGGATTAGCTGCCAAATGATGTACTGTTACAATTCCAGCCATAGCCTTACTCAAATCTTCAAAGTCTAGCAAATCACATCTAATAATTTCGACATTACTTTTATGGTGTGATAAAAACTCCATTTTTCCGCTACTAAAATTATCGATAACTCTTACCTTTTTGCCTTTATCGACTAATGAATCTACCAAATGAGATCCAATGAATCCTGCCCCTCCTGTTACCAATTCCACGTTAAAACCTCAATTAATTGATATGTCCCATTTACCTTCTTCATTTTGATTTCTTAATACATATAATATTACAACCGTAGCAATCATTCCAACATGTACTGCTGTACAATATGGGCAAATATGTGGAGCTCCATCAACTAAAAATAACTCTACTATTACTAACCAGGCTACTCCGATTAGGCCTGGTAAAGATAAAAGAAAGGCCATATTTAGCCAAACATTCGCCATCTTATCTCTAGGTCCGAAGAAAAGACAAATAGCAAGATATAGCAATATTGAGAATGATATCATACCTATCATCCCCCATGACATTCCAAAAAATTCTGAGTATTTTGGATCTCCAATTACACTGCCGCACTGGACTAAACCATCAGCAGCGCAGAAGTTTGTACCTCCAGTGGCTGCAATTTCTCTGTGAATGACTTCGGTCCACATGGCGGCCAATAGCGTTCCAGTTTCTACGATAACCAGCCCCAACAGCATCCGTCTAGTATCTGTTAGTGGAAATTTCATGCTCTTACCAAGTGGGCTAGAAATTACTATTCCAGAGATAATTATAGCACTAAAGATAATCAATGGACCATATTCTCCAAGCATATTAGTCCCCCAGCAACACTGCCAAAGCCTCGTCAATACTTTGTCCAGATCCTGATTGTGCTTGATTCCATGCAACTTCCCCATTAGGTTTTAGAATGATATGGAAAGGAGTTCCACTGATTTCCCAGGCACTCATTGAATCGCCATTTAAATCATCTACATATTCCCAGTTATGTACTCCTCCATCTCTACTAGCACAATTATTTCTACCAGAATTACATCCATCTCCATCATTGCTATCTGTGCCAAAATTGGTCTTATCCTTGAAAGCAGATATTTCTGCCTTAGAACTTTCATGCCCTGTAATACTTAGCTCAACAACAACCGACAAGAAATCTGCTTTAGTGCCATAAGAGGCGTACCTATCGCTCATTTCATCCGCTTCATTGTAACAATATGGGCAATCAGTATCTAGAACCTGAATGTAAATCCACTTACCATCTTCACCTTCAGCCCAGCCTCTATCAAACATAGAATGTAAATCAAAATCAGACCATTCTCCATTGTCATATACGTCTCCACCTATGTTCGGTATTATTTCTCCTTCTGCAGGGCCTATTTTGTAATCTGATGCCATACTAATAAAAATTATTATTACTACTGAAATCACTCCAGACGTCACCAAGAACGATGTCATTCTTGAATCTCCATTATCGACGACAACTTGTGATTGTTGTTTCCTTCTCCTTCTAGACATAACTCTCAATCTAATGGCAACAGTTCACGCTTTCAAATATTCCTACTTATGATTATCTATTATTCATCTCTTTCATTGAAAATTATTTTTATATCGGTTAAAATCATTTTTACAGTCTTGTATTGCGAACTCTTCATTTGTCTCCTATTATGCCTCGTACATGTGCCAGACTCTTTCGACGGAGATGAATTGGATGATGAAGCCATATTTTGGCAGAATTTCTTTAATCGTTTACAACCATTACGCAATTCATATTCAAACATAAAAAAGACTCTTTCATCTACTTTTTTAGGGGAAATATATGATACTTTAGGGCAATTATATGATGATATTTCAGATGCTGCAAGTGTAATTTCAACAAGGATAACTGAATTAACTTACTCTACTATCTTAAGAAGTCCGGGCAGTATCATTGCCGTATTACTTCTTCTAACAGTCCTTATTGGTAAGGATGCCCTTGATTTCGAACACCAAATTAACGGTGATGTGGAAATATATCTTCCCGATGGTGCTGATTCTACTATACTTTTAGAAAATGTTCGTGAACAATGGGCAACTGATATAGTAATTTTATATGTACAAACCAATAATGCCGCGTCTGGCTCTGAAAAGGGTTCTGAGAATATCACAGATGCTAATATTTTATCTCAAATTTCTTGGATAGAAGGAGATGATAACAATATTCAGCTTTCAGGATACCAAAGAGGATTAGATTATGATAAATCGGATAGAGGAACAAATGACGGGGTTATTTGGATATTATCGCCTGCTCAAATGATTAAAGAAGCTAATTCATCAAATTATAGATTCAGTTGTGCCGCAGAAAAATATGGCTTACCATCAGGTAATCAGGATGATTGTACTCTTGCTTCTCTAAATCCTTTCGAAGGATATTCAATACCTCAAGGGGATGATGCGCAGGAAAGAATAGATAGATATGTGGAAAATTCTGGTGAGTTACTGAATCGCCCTGGTTGCCGCAGTAGTCTAGTTTGCGATACTAATGGAGATGGAATATGGGATACTGGCGTAGTAGTAATGGGGATAATATTTGATATGTCTAACACAGACATAGATGAGAGGCCGGATCCAAAAAATCCCCAAGAAGAACTTCGTGATCATAAAGCATTTATGATGTATGTGGAAAAATTAACGCGTAATGATTGCAATCTGCCCGATAATTATGATTTATTACGATGTAGGGCTTATGAAAACCCTACTTCTACAATGGACTTAGAAAGACTAGATACAATCTGTAGAGATTTACCCGGAGAACCTCCTTACGAGGGATTTACTCAAAATAATGATAAATTTTGTAGGAATGCCATTACAATTACTGGACTTACTCCTGTATTACATGACGTTTCCGATGCTATTTATTTAGAATTAGTGGACACAATGTTGCCCCTGAGTCTATTTTTTGTCGCTTTAACTATGTTCATACTACATAGAAATCCCAAGGTAGTAATTATATGTGGTTTACCAATAATCATGAGTCTAGCAGTAACATTTGGTACTACAGTAATAGCCGATATCATGCTTACTCCTATGATAATCTCTGCAGGGCCTATCTTAGTTGGTTTAGGTGTTGACTATGCTCTTCATTTAACAAATAGAATTGAAGAGAATAGAAGTAAGCTAATTGATGAACAAAAAAAGTTGGCTTGGTCAGCACAAAGAGATGGTTTACAAACTAATGAAATAGATCCTTGGGATTCTCACATAAGTCTCACTGCGACTGTCAAATCTGCAAGAACCACAGGACATGCAATATTCTTATCTGCTCTTACAACAATAATTGGTTTTAGTGTATTGACTTGGACTCAAATAGTCCCTATAGAGCCTATGAGGACTGTGGGGACAACTCTTTTACTTGGCATAGCATCAACTTTCGTTCTCTCTATGTTGATGGTTCCAGCATTGGTCCATATACTTCGATACAGAAGAGGAGAAATAGAATTTGAATTGACTTCAAAACAAATTTGGTCTTCTGCAATTATTATTTCTGTATCGATGTATTTTTTCCTTACAAGATTTTTGAATTACGTTTCCGACTTAAATAATATGGATTCCAGTAATGCATTTCTATTCTCTTTTAGTTTATGTCTAGTGTTACTATGTTCCTTCTTACCCAAATTATGGGGAAAAATCGGTGAGATACCTCTGAAAAATACAATCATAGTTTTGCTTGTAGCAGGTTCAGTTACCATTGGCGGAATTAGTATTTTTTCAGAGGAATTAGGTAAAGATATCACTGGTTCTTCTGAAGAAGTACCTCCCGGTTTAGAATCATATGAATCTCTTAGAGAATATAGTATTGAATTCAAAGGAGGCCAAACCAACATGTTTATTGTAGATGCTTCTAATTATGCCAATCCTACAGAAAGCGCCCCAATAAGGGACTTATCTATATTGGATGCCATTGAGGATGCACAAGTAAATAATTTGGATAATATTAGGAATACATCTACAATTAGTTTAGTTAATATCCTAAAAGCAATACATGTCGATGTCGAATTCGAAGGTCTTGAGTTGTATGACCAAAGTCTTTGGGACTTACTACATGATGAGTGTTGGGACGAATCAAATAATCCCCTACGTCCTGATTGTTGGGCTTACACAATTTCTAGTAGGGAAGATATAATCAACATAGTATTCGATACTTTGTCTCCCGAAATTAGATCGATGTTGATGAACGCAGACACTGGAGTGGGTGAAACTAAGACCCTTGTTTATGTCAATCAACCTTACATCAATTTAGCGGCTGCTGCAAGTTTAAGAGATTCTATCGACTTTTATTTGACGGGAGATGGCTGTAATTCAGCTCTTGACTGTAATACTCTGGGAGTGGATGGCGTTTCCAACTCGCTCTTAACGGGAGGGCTTCCTGTATCTTTGGACATTAACAAAGGAATACACGATGCACAATCTGACTCAACCATTGCAACAATGATTATTCTTCTATTTATTATGTCGCTATTATTCCGTTCTCCAAGATTATCAGTTTTTACTATGATTGCAGTCGGTGCAGTGGTTTTATGGCAACCAATTCTGATGAAATTAGGTTCTGTTAATGTAAATGTATTTACTGCAATGATAGGCACTATAGTATTCGGAATAGGAGTAGATGATTCTATACATATCGTCGACAGAATAAAAGATGAACGAGAAACACCCTCCGGAATAGTGACTTCTATTTCTAGAACTGGACATACAATTTTTGAAACCACTGCTACAACATGTGCAGGCCTCTCCGCAGGACTATTTGTGGCAATTCCGGGTTTACAAAATTTCTTCATTCTCATGATGTTATTATTGGTTTTGGCATTACTGACTAGTTCAATATTATTACCAAGTATGATAGTTGCATATAATGAATTTAGATCTAGAATAACTGGTAATGGGACGTGGTTGGACTATGAAAGCAGTGGCACTGTATCTTTAGAAACTACAATTGATGCAATAGTTGAATTACAATAATATCAACTATTTTTGGTGAGGGAGTAGGGAATAAGCCCCTTTCTGTTCACCTTTCGGCTGGTCGCATTCAACTATGCATCCTACCCGGCCCTGTTGATGCCATGCGGGCCTGCTTGGACTTGCTCCGGTGGAGTTGCTCGTTCCAGCTGAGTTCAGGAAACCTCACCTTTTCAGGATCATCGTACGCCTGGCTCAGTTCGTTTCTGTTGCAGAGCCGACCCTCCCGAGTCTCCGACTTGCGCCGGACCACCTGCATCTTGGAGAGGGGACTTTCCTCAGTGTCGTACACTGTCAGCGACCCTCCTACTCCCTCTGTCCTATCCGGTTAGCACTTGTGCATGAACTTCTCGGTTGAATGTTTATGATTTATGCCGATATTATAGTGGTTATTATAGAAATTATAATTCACCTATTGACTCACGATGTTCTGTGGCCGCGGTGGAAGAACTAAAAAAAGAGGCTGGAATTAATGCCTGTAAATATGTAAAAAATGGTATGAAAGTCGGCCTTGGAACAGGCTCAACAGTAAAATATACAATATTGGAATTAGGTAGAATGATAGCAGAAGAAGAGTTGCAAATAATTGGAGTCCCAACCAGTGAAGCAACAAAGAAATTAGCTGAATCATTAAATATCCCTTTGTCGGATTTGTCTGAGATTGAAAAATTAGATTTAACTATAGATGGTGCTGATGAATTTGATACAAATTATGATTTAATCAAGGGAGGAGGAGGCGCACTAACAAGAGAGAAAATAGTCGCATTAGCATCTAAGGCAATGATAGTAGTAGCAGATGATAGAAAGAAAGTATCTACACTCGGAAAATTCCCACTTCCTGTCGAAGTGTCAGTCTCCAATTGGGAAGAAGTCAAAGAAAAAATATCTAACATCTGTCCTGGTAAAGTAAATTTAAGAATGGAAAATCAAAATCCATTTGTGACTGATAACGGTGGCTACATACTAGATTGTAATTTTGGTTCTACAATCTCAGAACCAGATATTTATGAAAAGAAGATTAATTCAATTGAAGGAGTAGTAGAGGTCGGTTTGTTTGTAGGTATTTGTGATGTGATAATTTTTTCTTCATTATCTGGAATCCAAACTTTAATCAAACCAAATGGGAGAATATCATGACACTCTTTCCGTTGTGATTAAATTACTTTGCCAATTCGGAGGGGCGGGTCTGTAGCTTAGTCAGGTAGAGCGCCCGGCTCTTAACCGGGCGGCCGCGGGTTCGAACCCCGTCAGACCCGCTATATTTTGTGACAATTAATCGAGGTTTCATAACTGTGATGCGCTTGAGCCAGATAGTAAGGTGTGTACCACATGGCAAAAGATTGTTGGATTGGGGACGTCCATAAAGGTAATTTCGATGGTCAAGAAATAGAATTAAAGGGATGGATTCATAGAACTAGAGGCTCTAATAAAATTCGATTTTTAGTTCTTCGCGATTCTACTGGAGTGATCCAATGCGTCATTAAGCGAGATTCGGTTGGTGATGAATCATTTGATTTGATTAAATCAGCGTTAATTGAGTCTAGCGTAATCATGAAGGGTTTAGTTGAAGCCACTGACCGCGAACATGGTTATGAAATCCAGGTTAATAGTGTAGAAATAATTGGAAGTGTTAATCCCGATAAGCCATTTCCAATAACTGAATCAGCTATGTTAGAAGCAGAAGGGGGTGAATCTGAATTCTTGCTTGATAACAGACATTTGTATCTTAGAACGAGTAGAATGACTACAATGCTTAAGATACGGTCAACTATATTTGGCACAATACATTCTTATTTTCGCAACCAGGATTTTATTGAATATCAGGCCCCAAATTTTGTAGCTGGAGCGGTTGAAGGAGGAAGTACATTATTTGAAGTACCTTATTTTGGAAAGAAGGCTTATCTGACACAATCATGGCAACTTTATGCAGAGGCTGCGATGCCTGCTTTGGAGAGATTATATACCATCGCTCCTTCATTTAGAGCAGAGAAAAGCCGCACGCGTAGACATCTTACAGAATTTTGGCATGCTGAAATGGAAGTAGCATGGGCATCAAATCATGAAATAATGAAATATGGAGAAGGTGTTGTACGTGCTACTGCTCAAAATCTGCTAGAAGAAAGAGAAAATGAAT
>TARA_B100001113_G_scaffold253073_1_pt1 | contig 18670 bp, 11 predicted proteins | sample TARA_B100001113 | Tara Oceans TARA_B100001113 (sample SAMEA2622402) | marine metagenome | biome: marine biome (ENVO:00000447); feature: deep chlorophyll maximum layer (ENVO:xxxxxxxx); material: "saline water (ENVO:00002010), including plankton (ENVO:xxxxxxxx)" | depth 50 m | reverse complement strand
GATTGAACAGCAGGCATATCGCCATACATCATTTCGCACATTTCTTTCTCTTCTTGAGTTTCTTCATCTGCACAAAGGTCGCCTTGAGTTTCATAACCAATTTCGAAGTACATTGTTGTACCAATGTGAGTCATTGTTGAAACGAACTTCATGGAGGAGTCGCCGTTAGAAATTCCAGAGATTTCAGATGTGTGGTAACCGTCAGGGGACCATGCCTCGGTCATCTCCATTGTGATGACAGCCTCGGAGTCTTCATCAACCTCGAGCATGCCGCCTTCCATTCCCATCATACTGGGATCCATGTCATACATCATGGTAATGCCAAAGGCTTCATTTTCATCAACGGTCATGAAATCATTGATTTTTTCGATTGCGATGTCTTCATTGACTTCGATATTCAAGGTCTCTCCATCATCAGATTCTGAAAGTTCGGTACATCCTGCGAGGAGGAGGGAGGCTACAAGAAGAAGTGCAAGTGTCTTTTTCATCAATATTACGCAAAATCAGACGTTTTATTAATGTATCACCGACAAAAAGGAGTGGTACAAGACGCAGATTGATGAACTTGGAGGTCATCGAGGCACCATGAAGGCCAACTCTGTCGAGGAGGAATTGGAACATCTCGCAAAACTCGTCGAAGAAGCTGAAGCCCTAGGAATTGACCCCTGGCCAGAAAAGAAACCACCCCGTCCATGGGCAAAATTTGCTCTCGCCTCATTCATGATCATCATGATGCTCTCATGGGTTTCACGATGGATGTATCGCTTCGCTGAAGTTTGAGAATAAAGGAACCGTCGATTTCAAGAAGTGTGTTAATTTGGCACGGGTATAGTCCCTTAGTGTAGCGGTCCATCATGGAGGATTCTGGTTCCTCCGACCCCGGTTCGAATCCGGGAGGGACTACCAGCCGCTTCATGAATCACTCTTCTTCATCAGGTTTGCTGAGTACGAATGAGGTGATCATCGACATTGGGTCGCCATGCGTTAATTCTCCTGAATACTCCTTGGCTTGTCCGTAAGTTACGACTCTGAGTCTGAATTGACACGTTCTCTTTGTTCGTCGCTTGCGATGATGTTTGTAGAAATGGACGCCTATCTTGTATTCTCCATCGGGAGCTTCGTCGGTCCAAACCACGTTTTCGATCGGTTTCTTTGACTTCGGGCGGACGTTCATATCAACGTCGAGTTCTCCACCACAGTTGCTCTTTCGATTGTTGAAGTAAATGCGTTCACCTGATGGACAGAAGACGTGCATATCGAGGTCGTTGTAATCGTCCCATGCAAGGCTGATTTGGACCACTCCAGACTTACCGCCTTCTCGGGCGAGACGCTCCATGAGTTCTCGATCCTCATCTTCGGAAACACGGACGGAAATTCCAGTTCCAACTTCCTCTTGAGCAACTAGATTGGCATGTGCGTTGAGGTTGTCTTCATTCTCAGCGATCCAAGTGGAACGATCGTCTGGCATCTCCTCTTCTTCAGGTTCGGTTTCAACAGCGTCTCGTTCAGGAATGAAAATCTCGTCCATGACCAACTGCAAATCTGAATATTGAGCCACTCGACGTTGTTGTCGCTGCTGGTATGCTTCCTGTGCAGAACCACTGAGTTGATCAAGTTGCAACCCACGAGATACGATATGGCGTCGAGCATTACTTCGATCGCTTCGCTGTGAGCGCATGCTTGAGAGCGGTGCACGACTCGCATTTCGAAGTTTGAGTTGTTGCTTCAATTCTCTTCGCTTTCGAAACCGATTGATGAGATAGAGTGCAATGAAGAAGAGTGCAGAGCCACCTGCGATGATGCTCCCTAACAGAATCTTCTCGTCCACAGACATCACTCCATCTGCTCCCTTTTAGGAGATTTGCTGTTTTATCATTGCAAAAACTCTGCATTGATGGCATCAAGCATATCCTTGGATGGGCGCAGAACATCATCACTAACGTCGAGCAACGGCATGTCAACAAGACCGAGATCTTCGGCAAGCGATGGCTTGGTAGCATCGAAATACAGTAATCCTGTAACGTGTTTCTTTTCGTCCTCAGCCTCATGTAAGGCTGTGAGAGCGGCCATAGAGTTGCTTGGGTCGTGATTTTCAGAAATGGTTTCAAGTCGAATTGTCGAACCATCGTGTAGGGTGATATCGGTGAAGTTTCCTTCAGGAACTTCGACTTCGGCCATGGGCTCAAAATGCGGGATGTAATCCGCCATATGGAGGGTGACTTCGTTGTCTTTGACATATTGGTAAGACCGCATTGATTCATCGTTGTTGTTGAATGTGACACAAGGAGAGATAACGTCGATTAACGCAAATCCTTTGTGTGACATTGCTGCCTTTAGTAACGAATTGAGTTGCTTTTTGGACCCAGAAAATGACCGCGCAACAAATGTGCACCCAAGATTGATAGCGAGAGCACACAGGTCAATGGGTTGTGTTTCGTTTGCCTTTCCTTTCTTTTTCTTTGAACCTACGTCAGCCGTTGCGGAGTATTGTCCCTTCGTCAAACCGTAAACACCGTTGTTTTCGACAATGTAGACCATGTCCATGTTCCGTCGGATGGCGTGAATCAACTGACCGATACCTATGGATGCTGAGTCGCCGTCACCGGATACTCCTAGATAGAGCAGATCTTTGTTAATCGCATAAGCACCTGTTGTGACAGATGGCATCCGCCCGTGAACAGTGTTGAATCCATGGGATTGGCCGAGATAATAGGCGGGAGTCTTTGACGAACAACCAATTCCAGACATTTTTGCTACACGCTCAGGCGGTATCCCGTTTTCCCACGCAGCACTGATAATAACGTTAGAGATTTGGTCGTGTCCACAGCCTGGGCATAATGAGGACGGCCCACCTTTGTAGTTATCTTTTGGCTCATTGATAACGTTCAACTTAATGGCACGTGCGGGTCTCTCTTTCATTGGCTCACCTCTTCGAGTGTTTGCAAAATTAAATCGGCGTATATCCGAGCTCTCGGAGGCATACCATCGGAGTAAGCAACTGAGTAAACTTGCCCAACGATGTCATTGGGTAATTCTCTTCGCATAATTCCCCATAACTGTGCATCACGATTGATTTCCAATACGATAGTTGTTCTATGGCGTCGTACAAATGCTTCAACTTCACTGTGAAGCGGAAGTGAACGAACGCGACACTGACTCACCTTAACGCCAGTTGCTTCAAGAATATCGTCAATTTCTTGAATTGAATTTTCCATGCTACCGTAATAAATTACACCGATGTCACCATCTTCTTCCTCACGAAGGAGAGGTTCTGGGAGATGGTCTCTAGCACCGTTGATTTTTTCTTTGAGTCGCTTCATGAGTGCGAAATAATCATCTGGTTTTTCAGAATATACGCCATCAGGGTTGTGGCCTGTCCCACGGTAAAGAATTGGGGCCATTCCACTTCCGGGTAGAGTACGATAAGGGATACCGTCCCCATCCAGGTCTCGATATCGGCCGAAATTTTCCATTGCATCAAAAACATCTTGTTCACGGATTGTCTTGCCTCGGTCCATGGGTTCATTTGGATACTCAAATCCTTCGCAAGCCCAGCGGTTCATTCCGAGGTCGAGGTCGGAGAGGCCAAACACTGGGGTCTGATACCTCTCTGATATGTCGAATGCCTTCCACCCGAATTCAAAGCATTCCTCGACGGTTCCAGGAATAACCACGATGTGTTGGGTGTCGCCATGGCTTCCTTCGTAGAGCATGGCAAGATCGGACTGTTGAGTCCGAGTGGGGAGACCCGTAGAGGGTCCAACACGGTTTACATCCCAAAAGACGGATGGGATTTCAGCAAAATAAGCCAGTCCGATAAACTCCTGCATCAAAGAGATACCAGGTCCTGAAGTAGCGGTCATTCCACGACCACCAGCCCAGCCAGCACCGAGGACCATTCCTGCTGCTGCAAGTTCATCCTCGGCTTGAATAACTGCGCATGTTGCTTCACCCTCATCATTTGTCCGCAATCGCGGAATGTAGGCGATAATGCCTTCCGCCATGCTGGATGAAGGAGTGATCGGATACCAAGCAAGGAGTTGTACTCCGCCAAAAATGCAACCAAGCGCCGCTGCTTCATTTCCTTCCATGAAGAATCGTTTCTTTTCGATGGGACGTGATTCAACGGTATACGGGTCGCTCTTGGTAAAATTTTCTTTCGCATACTCTCTTCCGAGTCCAAGGGCATTTACATTCAGTTCAATCGCTGATGCCTTACCTTTGAATTGACCAGCTACTGCCTTGTTGAGTGCTTCATCGGTGATTCCGAGGAGTTCTGCTAGAACGCCAACATAGACGATGTTGGTGACGAGTTTTGCAAGTTTAGGATTTAGGCTACGTGCCAGTTTTGTCATAGGAACAGGGTACGATACAACATCTTCTCTGTCCATCGGTAATTTTGAATCCATGTTCCACACAACGACTGAACCGGGTTCAAGTGCAGCAAGATCTTCTTCCCAAGTGGCCTTGTTGACAAGAATCTGAATGTGCGTGCGGTCACCGGGTGCTTGGTATCCTTTTTCGGAAAGACGAACAATGTACCACGTTGGCAACCCAGAAATGTTTGAAGGAAAAAGGTTCTTTCCAGATACGGGAACACCCATGTCAAATAGTGATTGCAATAGGATAAGGTTAGCGGATTGAGAACCAGTACCGTTTGCGGTTGCGATGTTGATTGTGAAGTCGTTAACGACGGCGTCCATCTATGGTTTCCCCTTTGGCCTGTGCGAGGGTAATCGCGGCCTCATGTTCTATGCCCATGGCTTTCATCACTTCAATATGTTGTCGTAAAAACCTCAACATTCCTATCAGTGAAGGTCAAAAATAGAAGGCGGTTCGGCACAACCATGGCGGACGATGCATTGAGCGAGGCTTGGGAAAAAGCGGCAAAGGACATCACGAAAGGAAAGAACGAGGGTGCTTTGCAGACATTGCGAGCAGCAGATCCTCTAGCAATTGACCCAATGACTGCACGATTGGTCGGCGAAGCAACGTGGAACATTGCAAAGACAAACGATTCAAAATCGGACTATCGAAAGGCAGCAATGTTTCTTCGCGAAGCAACAAAAAAGAATCCAAAGGACAAGAAGACCAGTTCACTCTACAACAAATTGCTCAATGAGATGCAAGAAAAGCGCATCAGCGAGACAGTCATTCCTCGAATGTTCAACAATGGCGGGCCAACTCCTGCTGGAATATTTGCAATATTCGGAGGTTTCCTTCTCATTCTTGGATTGATTACGATTGTGAATTCGGAGCCGACGACCACAGATTATGTTGAATTAAATCTTTCATGGACAGAGAATGGAGTAACAGAAACCGGAACAGTTTCTCTCGAACTTTATCCGGATGACGCACCGGCTCACGCTGAAAACTTCAAACAACTCGTCGTTCAAGGGAAGTATGACGGTACCAAGTTTCACCGGGTAATCGATGATTTCATGATTCAAGGTGGCGATTTCACCAACGGTGATGGAACTGGTGGCCATGCAGTCATTTGGGATGGATATTGTAACGGAGATGAAAGGCCAGCCTCTACCGATTGTGCTCAAACACAATGGACTCTAGGCGACGAAGCAGACAACGGGTATCTGCACGAAACGTGCACAATCTCAATGGCAAAAACAAGTAAACAGCACACTGGAGGAAGCCAATTCTTCTTGATTCCAGAAGACAGCACACCATCTCATTTGGACGGAGTTCACACGGTCTTTGGCAAGATCACTTCTGGTTGTGAGCATGTCACTGCAATTAGCCAAGTAGCAGTTGCCGGCTCACAGGGTTCCACGCCAGTGGATGATGTTACTATCGAATCTGCCACTTTCGTGGGTCAAGGTGAAACAGACCCATGGTACAAGTTCTGGTGAGGAACTTTCTGACATCTTAGCCGTTCGGTTGATTAATGGGGCGCGAGTCCCTTTGAATGGTGAGCGAAATGGACCCCTTCTTGGCAAAGCGAGAACTTGAAGTTGGAGGCGCTTATTTCGCCCTACAAGCGCTCGATGATGCAGGGATTTCAACCAAACATCTTCCGTATTCGATGCGTGTTTTGCTTGAAGGCGCTCTCCGCAACTGTGATGGGTTCTTGATTCGTGAAGAAGATGTCAAGGCAATCGCTGGGTGGCAAGCCAATGGTGAGCGTGGAGAGATTCCATTCCGTCCATCCCGTGTTATCCTTCAAGATTTCACCGGAGTTCCCGCTGTCGTTGATCTCGCAGCTCTTCGCGATGCTATGGTCCAGATGGGCGGTGACCCCGAAAAGGTCAACCCTCAAGTCCCTGTAGACCTGGTAATCGATCACTCGGTTCAAGTCGATGTTTCTGGATCGGATGCCGATGCATTGCAACTCAACCTCGACATCGAATATCATCGCAACATGGAGCGTTACACGTTCCTCAAATGGGGTCAACAATCTCTTGCTAATTTCCAAGCGGTACCTCCATCCCGAGGTATCGTTCACCAAGTGAATTTGGAATTCCTAGCAAGCGTCGCTCGAGCAGAAAACAACATCTGGCTCGCTGATACGCTTGTTGGAACTGATTCTCACACGACAATGGTCAATGGCTTGGGTGTTCTTGGCTGGGGTGTTGGTGGAATTGAGGCTGAAGCAGTCATGCTTGGCCAACCAATCTACATGCTGTCACCAGATGTCGTTGGAGTTCGATTAACAGGTTCACTCAACAACGGTGTTACTGCAACAGACATGACACTTCGAATCGTAGAGATGCTTCGAGAACACGGCGTCGTCGGAAAATTTGTTGAATTCTTTGGACAAGGTATGGCTGCACTTTCTCTTGCAGACCGCGCGACCATCGCCAATATGGCTCCTGAATATGGAGCAACCTGCGGTTTCTTCCCAGTCGATGAGCGAACCATCGAATATCTTCGTCTCACCGGTCGCGAAGAAGATGCACTTGCAGGTGTTGAGGCTTTCTCTAAGGCTCAAGGTCTTTGGTACAATGCAGGCGATGCTGAGAAATCATACACGGATGTTTTGGAGCTCGATTTAGGAACGATTTTGCCGGCACTCGCAGGCCCAAAGCGACCACAGGACAGAGTTGATCTCAAGGATATGAAATCCCATTTCTTAGAGACCTTGACCAATGAAGTCGGTCATCAGGGCCATGGTCTTGAAGCAACCGAACTCAACAATGGAGCAATCTTCGAACAGGATGGAGAAATGTACGATTTGAACCATGGAGACGTCGTCATCGCAGCCATTACCTCCTGCACCAATACATCGAATCCCGACGTTATGCTCGCAGCAGGTCTTCTCGCTCGCAAGGCTCGGACGCTTGGAATGGACGTCAAACCGTGGGTGAAAACATCTCTTGCCCCAGGAAGCCGAGTCGTGACAGAATACTACGAAGCGACAGGACTGCAAGACGATTTGAATGCTCTTGGCTTCAACGTTGTAGGGTACGGCTGTACAACATGTATCGGAAATTCCGGTCCTCTTCCAGAAGAGGTTGAAGCAGCGATTGACGAAGCCAACCTCATTGTTGGTAGCGTCATATCTGGTAATCGAAATTTTGAAGGTCGTGTGCATGGAAAGGTTAAGGCATCCTATCTTGCATCACCTCCGTTGGTCGTTGCATATGCCTTAGCAGGTACTCTTGAAATCGATATGGAGACTGAACCAATCGGAATATCATCGGATGGAACTCCTATTATGCTCTCTGAGATCTGGCCATCTGCTGAAGAAATTGCAGAAGCTCGATCTGTAATCACGCCAGAGATGTTCAAACAACGATATGCAGATGCGATGAACGAACCACGTTGGGATTCCATCCCATCGGAACCGAGTCCGCTTTACCCTTGGGCGGAAGAATCCACCTACATTCGTCTTCCAACCTTCTTCCAAGGTTTGTCTGCTGAAGCAGACCCAATTCAACCGATTGAATCAGCAAAGGTGTTGCTCAAGTTGGGCGATTCCATTACGACAGACCACATTTCTCCTGCAGGTTCTTTCCCAGAAAAGGGCCCTGCTGGTAAGTGGTTGGTTGAGCGTGGGGTTGCAAAAGTGGACTTCAATTCCTTCGGAAGCCGACGTGGAAATCACGAAATCATGATGCGAGGAACGTTTGCAAACGTCCGCATTCGAAATCAACTCGCTCCAGGAACAGAGGGTGGCTATGCAATGGACCACTCAACTGGAGAGGTAACTTCCGTGTTTGATGCTGCAATGAACAACGATGGACCTATGGTCGTCATCGCTGGTTCTCAATACGGAACAGGTTCGTCCCGCGATTGGGCTGCAAAGGGCACGTATTTACTCGGAGTCAAAGCAGTTATTGCAACATCCTTCGAGCGAATTCACCGATCAAATCTTGTCGGTATGGGGGTTCTTCCGCTCACCTTCAAAGAAGGTGAGTCGCATGAAACTCTTGGATTGGACGGTACAGAGTCGTTCACGATTCCGGTGACAGATGAAGTCCAACCGTTGCAAGATTTGGTTGTAACATCCACGCATTCCAACGGTACGGTGAAAGAATTCACGGTTTCAGTACGGCTTGACACTCCCGTTGAAGTGGAGTACTACCGAAACGGGGGCATCCTGCACACGGTTCTTCGGCAACTTGCATCGTCTTCATAATCGACATCTTGAAAAGGTAGCGAACAGGGTTGATTTCATGGCATCGAGCGACGTAAGATTCATGTTTCGCTCCGATGAAACCGACGTTAACGTTACCATTGAAGGAAAAAAGGCGTGGGTTGAAGGCATTGTTGAGGAACTAGGATTATCCGATGTCGGTTTCCTCATGCCGATTGGGAAGAAATCTCTCGCTCAAAATCAACCCGATACAGCAGAAGATGGAACGGATGAGGAAGATGCACTTCTCCCCCCTACGGATATGGGGCCTGAACCCGATCCAGGCCGAATTCCAGTTGTTCGACGTCCAATCGGAGCGCTCAATGTTGAACTTGAAATTGAAAAGATTGGGCTTGAGCCTCCAAGTAAGAACGATGTCTTCGAATTGATGGATGCTTTCTCCGAACTTGACGAACCTCGTCCAATTCAGGGTCAAATGAGTGTTGATCCAATGGCTGAAGCTTGGCTACGTGAACTGATGCGTCTTATCGTACGTGAGAGTGGGCGAACCGCTCTTGCTACCGAAACCATCGAAGAAGTTGCAAGTGCTAAACTTGGTGGAAGGACTGGGGTTGAACTCACTGTCTGGCTCGAATCCTTATTTGCGGCTGGAAAACTCGTTAAAATTCATGGTGGAGATGCAACCGGTTGGGGCCCATCTCCTCGCTGGCTTGGATAAGTTAGAATCAGGTCACAATATCGCACATTCGCGTGACGTCCAGCGAAGCGTGGCATCAAAGGGGTTATAGTGGAAGTATGGCTGGCTTAGATGAGTGATATTGATGCAAACAAAGACAAATCAAATCGGAGCAAAACTTCGAAGCGTATTCCTTGTGGTCATAATGGTTCTTTCGACAACCGCTGCATTTGCAACTAATGCGAGCGCCTCTGCAGCGCGAAATTACACAACCAACCGAGATCCAATTGACATTGGCATTGCGGATTTCAATTGTGACGGTCATAATGATATGGCAGTTGCTACCGATGGTACACACACAATTACAGTTCTCACCAACGACGGAACTGGCGACTTCACTGAACGCTATGATGTCTGGGTTTCAGGAAATACATCTCGAAATGCAGAATGGGATGAGTTCTCAAACGTTCAATTCTTAGAAGTTGGAGAATTCACTGGAGACAGCGCACCAGATATTGCCATCTTCCAGCGCAACAACCCATTCAAGAGAGATGCAAACGGAGCTCCCGCAGGTGAGCCAGGTAATCTAACCATCCTTGAAAACGATGGTTGCAGTTCCGACTCGTTCAGCATTGGCGCTCGATTTACTCACTTTTACGCATGGGACCTCGCAGTCGGCGATGTTAACCAAGATGGTAATGATGATGTCTTGGTTCTTGATCTTCTAAACGATATCTCCAACCAACGAGTCGTCACCTACATGGGTCCTGTAAGTAGTACAACAACTCCAATGACCACTGCTCTTGGAGCCTCTTCTACCGACGCTTATCGAGATCTCGAAGTTGGTGACTGGGGCGAGGGACAACAGAGTATCGGTAGCCAATGTTATGACGAAGATATTTGGCTCCTTCGAAGTGAAGGCGTAGACTATAGAACTGGTACTGTCACAAACCCTGGGAACGACGATAACGTAACAGTCATCGAGTTTAACTGCCAAACCAATCTCTTCCCAACTACATACACCTTCTCCACCACTCCTCAAGCAGGTTCCCACGTTGTTAACATGGCAAATACCTTTGGCGCATTTGACATAGGAGACATCGACGATGATGGTGTTATTGATACCATTGCCATGACTCAAGGAAACCTTGAGAACATCACTTACACTACATCCTCAGCGGTTGGTTCATGGGCTACGCCCACATTAGCGTACTTCGGTCCTTACATCTCTTACGACGTGACAGTAGCAGACATCAACGGTGACGGCGAACCGGATTTCGTCAACCCAACAGTTGCATACCAACAAAACACCTCTGACTCCGCGGGTGGATCGACCTCCTCGTTCTGGTTGAACTTCCCAACCACCGTTCAAGTCACCCTGTCTGATGGTTCTGGTGGTCACGTGACGCCTCTATCCTACGAAGCAGGCCGTCGGCCAAACATCGCAGTTGTTGGCCAACTCGCAGGTTCAACAACCTCCGCACCAGACATCGTTGTAGGACACACCTCCTACGATTTCGGAAGCTGGATTGATAACCTCGGATGGGACGGCCAGTATGACTACGTGACTCTTGTCGAAATGGACAACAAAGACATCGCAGTTACAGACATCGAAATTTCACCAGTCGACCGATATTTCGGTGTTGTTGGAGAAGGAACTCGAAACATCAACGTAACGGTTACCAACACAGGTATGGACACACTCACCCAATCAGCAACTCTCGATGTTGAATTGAAAGTAGTCGATGAAACAAATTCTTCAAACACAACCGTATACACCGATGACTTTGATTCAGCAGCTGACGCTTCTGGATGTGGTTCTGGTTGCACTTGGGTCTTTAACGAATACACAGATCAATCCTCAATGTGGCATCTTGAAACCAACCATTCCGTAGGCGCAACAGATGGAAACAACGGTCCAAACTTCTCTGCAAACTACCTAAACCCAACCGACTTTATGTGGGCAGGAGAATACAAAACGAACAGTAGCGGTGACGAATGGAGTGGCTATGGTCGCCATTGGGACGATGCACTTACTCTCACCGATGTTGATTTGACAGGTTCAGACCGCGCTTTCCTAAGCGTAGAGTTGTTCCGACATCTCGGCTTCGGCGCACTTGGATCTGGTGTCGATACAGATGGGGATGGTGTAGCCGACCAATTCCTTGTTGGCGATGTTTGGGACGATATCGCAATGGTAGAAGTTGGTTCGAGTGAGACCGGATGGTCGACAATTGCTTGCCCAACATCAGCCCAAGTTGGAGGCGCCTGCCTATCTGGAACTTCAATGTGGGGTGGTTACGACTTGGATCGTCTTCGAACACTGAACGCCGGTGGAGCAGCAGAGAATTTGCTCTACTACGGAATTGCAGCCGCTGGAACATACTACGGATGGAGCAACTTTACTGAAGAAGGAGTCGGTGAATTCGACCTCTCGCCTTGGGCAGGAGAAACAGTCGATATCCGATTCAGACTTCGAACTGGATTCGAAGGTTCAATTGCAGATGACAACGAGTCTCTCTGGAGTGGTCGTGACGGATATGCAATCGACAACATCACTATCTACAAGCAGAATACTGCGTACTTCCCGAACCCACAAACGCTCCAAAGCAACCTCAACCTTGTCAATCTTGGTCCTGGTGAAGAAGAGACGGCTTCAATCACTGCAAACCTGCTTAACGACACCATCTATCGAATTTCAGCAACATTGAGCAATCATGCTTGGGATGAGCAAACTGTCAACGACGACATCATTGAATACGTGCAACCGTTCAATTTGTACGATCCTGCAATAGAAGGAATCGATTACTTCAACCCAGGTGGCCTTTATGCTGAAGGATTCTTCGACATTGATGTCATCAACAACAACTGGGGTAACACCATGGTCGATTACGACATCAAGGCAACAGTCTTCTCTGCAACTCCTTCTGATGTTCTCTGCAGTGCGCCTGCAGTCATCTGCAAGGAATCATTCGAAGGCGGCGCAACCGGTTACGTTTACAGCGATGATGGAAACCCACAGGGCGCTATTTACAACGAAGCAACCTGTAACGATGTTATCTTCAACAACAATGCATACTGGTTCGGTCACCCATGTGACACATCAACACAAGGATATGGCGACCTCTGGCAAAACGAGACTCTCACCATTCCAGGTATTGACTTGACCGGCATGTCGGGTGATTTCGTTTCCTTGAACTTCGAATATTATGCTGATACATTTTACGGTATTGATGTCGATGGAACTTCAATCGTTGATGTCAACGACTATGCATCTATTAACGTCGATTACACCAAGGGAAGCGACACCTACTCTGCTGTCCTTCTTGGTCAGTGGAACGACTACGACGAAGACGGAACATGTCGCAACGACGACAATGAAGACGGTTTTGTCAATGCAAGCGAATCCATTAATCAGGCTGAAATCTCCTTCATCGGTGACTCATCAAGTACGGATGGTTCAGATGGTAACTACAACGTCTTCTTCAACACAGACGACCTCGTTCTGAGCCGAAGTATCGACTTGACCCACCTTTATGTGCTTAACAACACAGCTGCAGACAGTTTGCAATGGTCTCGAGAATGTATTTCACTTGCGGGATCGACTGCTGACATCAACTTCGAGTTCCAAAGTGACGACGATGGTCGAAATGGAATCAATGATGGTTTCAAGGGTGTTGCGTTCAACAACATTACACTCCAAGAGTTCACATTCTACGAGGATGCATCCTACACAGTGTCTCGTACAATGGTCGATGCTGAAGAGGTCGCCACAACAACCGTTGCAAACCACGAGTTCTTCTCTGGAGTTTACATGATTCGAGCGGAGACCATTTTCGACAACGCTACTGCTGGAGTTCCATGGTTCAACGACAATGAGGTGAGTGAAGCTAACAACTTCGAGCAAGTTATCTTCAACGTTGAATCCGTCGACATTACGCTCGGTAAGCCAAGCACACTGGCTTGCCTTGAGGATGGTGTCTATGCCTGTGTCCTCCCAATTGATGGTAGTTTGACACACAGCTGGGATCTTAAGGCAACAAACGGTGTTCTTGCTGGCGATTACATGTTTTACATGACCGTCTACGACGAAACCGATGGAGCACAAGTACACCAAGCAACTTCCGCCCCCACAACCACAGCATTGGATTCAAACGAGCGTATCGATTTGACATTCCCTGCTTACAACGGTTGGATGGATGGACATAGCTACAACATCAGCTACCATGCTGAGTTGGCGAACGGCAATCCTAGTGGAAACACTCGATATTTCCATGCAACCTTCGCCGATCAAATCGATGTTGCTATCCTCAGTGATTCAACCGCTCGTACATCGACAATTAAGGAAGACTTGCAATTCCTAGGAATGTCCTACACACAATTTGCTATCAACGACTGGACCACATACCTTGACTCCGGTTGGATGACCCATTACGACAAGATTCTCCTGCCGTGGCAAGAAGACGTCGCTGCAAAGGACGTTGAGAGTGGTGGCCGTGGTTACTACCAGAAGCTCGGTTCAACCGCAAACCGACAGACGCTTGAGTCGTTCATGTCAGCTGGAGGTACTGTTCAAGCCCACTTGGGCCCACAAGGTAGCCAAATCTACGGTCTTGATGTTGGATTGAACGGACGACTGCCGTTTGGTATGGATGTCCAAAGCCGCAACACTCCAGAGACGAAGATTCTCTACACAGGTCTCGACATCGCTGATCCATTCCACCCAATCATGGATGATGTCTCTACGACTGCTTTCCAAGGCTTTGAAGGAGATGGAACAGTTGCAACCGCAGTTCTCAATACCAACTCTGTAAGCACCCAAAACGTTCCAGGTGTCTGTAATGGATACATGGAAGACGGTGGATTCTTCCAGAGCCTGTTGCGTACCAGCGCAAACAGCAAAGACGTCATCATGGGAACATGCAGTTACTACCAAGGTGGAATGATTATTTCGACCATTGACGTAGCAACCTATTCTTCCCGTGCAGACAGCACAACGTTCCCATTGCTTGGAAACATGCTGTCCTACTCAGTTACACCTTACCCTGAAGGATTCGGTTCAATGGGCCAAGACCTTGGCCTCATCATTGACGATGACACGCCTGGTATCGATCCATCAACCGGTGGCTATGCTACACATTACATGAAGAGCGATGCAACTGTTACATTCGGCTACAACTCTGCTACCACTGCAACACTAACAGCTGACTGGATCCTCGATGGACCAACCAACTGGATGGGACAGACCATGGCTTCCGGTACAGACCACGTTTCCGAAGCAGCTCCATCTGCAACCTTCTGTAAGACCGATTTGTCCTCTGCAACAGGCTGTCTCCAAGGCGCACAATGGACTGTGACTCTCCTCCTTCACGATGATGCTGGTCACGCACGGATCATCTCGGTCGTTGTTGAAACCAACGACGTCCTCGCTGATGCTTACGCTCCTGAAGCAAACATGAGCATCGACATGCGTGATGAGTATGTGGACAACGTTGAGTACGTCGGTACCAAGACCGTATCCAACACAGAATGGGATGTGAACAGAGTTATTCTCACTGAAGCCGGTGAACTTGTTCTCCACTTTGATGCGAGTGAATCCTACGATGCCGATGCAATCGACGGAAGCAACGGAATTGTTACCTACGAATGGAAGGTCTTCTTTGACGCACCATACGGTGACACATCGTTCAACCTCGAAGGTCACACCTTCGAAGAATCAGCAGCCAGCAATGGACTGTTCTCGTACAAGTTCCAAAACGTAACCGTTGACGACTCGGGCACTGCAGAATCGCAGATACGTATGGAATTGCGTGTCTATGACGCTTCGGGTAAGTTCTCGGACAAGTTCAGAATGTACTTCGTTGTTGTTCCTGAAGGATACGGGGATGAGATTCCAGTTGTCCAATACAACGACTTCGAAAATACCTCAGTTGGTGTCAGTGAATCGACATACACCATCACAGGTACGATTCTTTCAGGTTCAGAAACCGGTGAAGTCTACGTCGAGGCAGCGTTCTCACGCGATGACTTCTCTGCCTCTGCAATTGAGAAGTACAACCTGATCACGGACAACAAATTTGACCGCTCCGAGGCACTCGCTGACTCCGAATCGTTTGAGTTGACCTTGAACATCGATGAATTCTACAGCAACACGAGCGAAGTTGTTGAGATTTGGGTTCGTGTTTACGAAGGTGACGATGAGCGATGGTCAGATGATCTCACCAAGATGGTTCTTATCAACCTCAAGCAGTGTCGTGGCGTTCTCGCTAACGAGAGTGCACTCGCTGCAGGTGGTGACTTTGTCTGGAATGCAACAACGTCAAAGTGTGACTGGATTGGCGAGTGGGCATACGATCCAACAGCAGGAACCTGGTCCGAACCAACTACCGATAACCAAGGTGAAGATGAATCAGATGACAGCAATTTGATGTTGATTGTTGGAATTATTGCATCCGTTCTCGTTCTCTTGTTGGTCAGTGTCTTCTTCCTACGCAGTGGAAGTGGCGACAAGATCGACAACCTCAGTGCCGCTGCCGCCGGATATGGTCAAGAGATGGATATCACTGAACAATACGTTCAGCAGTTGATTGCTCAAGGCTATCCTGAAGAGACAGCGAGAGCATATGCTGCTCAATATGTTGGACAGGCCGCTGCTGCTACTGCCGCCGCAGCACCTACTGCCGCCGCTCCTGCAGCGAGCAATGACTTGTACACGCAATACTACAACCAGTACTTCCAGCAGTTCGTTTCACAAGGATACGATGAAGCTACGGCTGCGCAGTACGCTCAACAGTATGCTGCACAAGCTCAGCAACAGCAACAATAATCTCGCTTGAAGGCCGTATGGTCCTGAAGATGGATTGAAAAACCCCAAAGGCTCGCACAGACCATGGAAGGTTTGGATACCGGTGACGGTTACGCTGTTCGAGACATGAAGCTCGCTGAAGAAGGATCATTGAGAGTAGACTGGGCTCGCTCAAGAATGCCCGTACTCGCAGCGCTCCGTGAAGAGGCCGAGAAAACAAAACCACTTGCTGGAATGCGAGTTGCGGGTTGTCTTCACGTCACCAAGGAAACCGCAGTACTGGTCGAAACCATTGCGGCTGCAGGGGCAGAACTCTCCTGGTCTGGTTGCAACCCATTGTCGACACAAGACGACGTGGCTGCTTGGCTTGCTCGAGAAGGATACTCTGTCTATGCATGGCATGGTCAGAGTGTTGATGACTTCTACTGGTGCATCGACAAGACACTTGAGTTCAAACCTACACTTACACTAGACGATGGTGCGGATCTCATTGTCCGCGTCCACGGTGAACGCTCAGAATATGCTGAAGGTGTCCTTGGTGGGACAGAAGAAACGACCACAGGAGTCCATCGACTTCGGGCAATGGCTGCTGCAGGCGACCTCAAGTATCCTGTTATCGCAGTGAACGATGCCGTTACCAAGTGGGATTTTGATAACGTCTATGGAACCGGTCAATCCACTCTCGATGGAATTTTGAGAGCCACCTCAGTTCTCATTGCTGGAAAGACGATGGTCGTAGCAGGTTATGGCCACTGTGGAAAAGGTGTCGCTATGCGAGCCCGTGGATTGGGTGCGAATGTTATCATAACCGAAGTCGACCCACTAGCAGCACTCCGTGCAGTTATGGACGGGTATCAAGTCATGACCATAGATGAAGCAGCTCCACTAGGGGACATCTTCTGTACAGCAACCGGAATGAAAGACATCATTGTTGAACGCCACTTTGCGACCATGAAAGACGGTGCAATCGTTTCCAATACAGGCCATTACGATTGTGAAATCGATGTAGCAGCGCTTGAAAAGATTTCAAACTCCGTACGTACAATCCGTAAGGATAACGAAGAGTTCACACTCAGCAATGGCAACAAGATTCACCTTCTTGCACGAGGTCGTCTCGTAAATCTCGCAGCGGCAGAAGGCCACCCATCTGAAGTCATGGATATGTCGTTTGCAAATCAATTCCTGTCACTCTGTCGCCTTGCTGCAGAAGCAAAAGGAATGGACAATCTAGTCTACGATATCACAACTGAGCAAGATGAGAATCTTGCAACGACCAAACTCGAAACAATTGGTATCACCATTGACAAGTTGACTGCTGACCAAATCGAATACAAAGACGATTACACTGCAGGAACATGATCGAGTTACTCTTCCTCAAATGAAGAAAGATTCTCATCGTTTTCCTCTTCCCAGAACGGTGCATCATCGGAGATGTGTGATGAGAAATCAGGTAACTTTGGATTCCAATCGCCTTTGAAGGTGTCTTTCGAATCAACAATCTTCAGCATACGCTCTTGGAAAGCAGGTGGCCTTCTGCTGAGGATAAACATGAACAGTTTAGAGAGGCGAATTTCTTCCGGAATGACTACAAAACCAGTAGCGGTTTCAAAGTCCATCGCTCGTAAAAGATTGAATGCAGGACGATTGAGTCGCTGGAACCAGCGTCGTGAAATTCTCATTCCAAAAATGACCGTGGTAAGAATCAAAAGAGAGGTTAGGCAAAATCCTCCAAAACCAGAACCAAACAACTGAGGAGCCATGATCACTTCAAGCATGAGAACTGGCGTGGTTACGAGGAGGAAGATCTTCGATTCACTTATTGGAGGTTTATTCATTCGTAATTTGATTGCTTCCCAGCCATCATGATGCTTTTCCCAAGGTTTGAAATGTTCTGAGGATGGTTGTTCACTGGCCAGTTGGCACATTTGATGCAATCGAGCCACACGAGCATATTGTGTTGTAGCAAGGTCCATGTTTTCATCAAAAATAGATTGAAGGCGTTCGCTTGCTTCAGCATACAATCCCATGTCTGCCAGAATAGCGGCTTGTTCTACGATTGGAGTAACTTCCTCAGGAGCTTGGTGTCGAGCATCTTGCCACCATTGAAGTGCGTCGATATACAGTCCAAGTTCATCAGATAGGATACGTCCACCACGAACCCACATTGCTAAGTCATCCGGTTGTAGAGCCACGACTTTCTTGGCTGCAGATAGAGATGATGCTGCTTGTTTGAGTGTGGGTTGTTTGCGCAATCCGGGAAGGCTTGCGTCTGATATGATTCTCCATGCATCAGCATGTTCTGGGTCAAGTTTGACAGCTTTTCGAGCATGTTGGAGTGCTTCTTCTCGCTCATCTGCTTCAAGAGCTTCCAAAGCATCAAGATAATGTGCTTCTGCTGTCACCTAAATTCACCTCAATCGTCTCGATTGTTTCCTTGGTAACGACGTGGTCGAATTGGTTTTGGACCACGATTATGGGCGTGACCTGGTCGCTTTCCGCGTGCTTTTCGATAACGCTCGTTAGGGCGATCATCATCACTGCCTCTATTGTCACGACCACCGTCTCGGCCTCCACGTCGATCAGAGTCCCGTCCACCTCGGTTTCCACCAAAACTGCGTCCACCATCACGGCCTCC